>Ga0247841_10001736_pt1 | contig 46591 bp, 40 predicted proteins | sample LaCruzMarch2015__2_FD_192410 | JGI IMG/M metagenome (GOLD analysis project Ga0247841, IMG submission 192410) | Freshwater microbial communities from meromictic Lake La Cruz, Castile-La Mancha, Spain - LaCruzMarch2015_18m | ecosystem: Environmental > Aquatic > Freshwater > Lake | place: Spain... | reverse complement strand
CAAGACCGCCGGATCTTCATCGAGGACCCGCCGGCACTGTCGGCGCACACCACCAAGCTGGTTCAGGAAGACGATGGGACTCTGGTCGTCTACCTGGACCCGAAGTTCATCCTGAACCGCAACGAGCGTGCCAACCCTATGTGGGAGGAGGTCTGCCGCCAACTGGCGCAGACTGTCGTCTGCGTCATCGACCCCGCCCAGATCGTGGTTCAGGAAATCGATGGCAGGCACTTTGCCTACACGACCAACGAGTTCGAGGCTCTGGCCCAGGGCTAGAGCCACCCCCAAACCCCGCTTAAGCGGGAAGCGTACATTTTTTCTCACCAGGAGGTGATGCAACGGGACCGTCCGACTTTATCTTACGATGAAGCCGAGGCGGTCCTTTCGCGTTTTAGGCGTATATACTTCATTTTTGCACTGGAAATGGTAAGGTCATATTGAAATGAAAAATAGTGATTTTGTTCACCTACACGTACACTCGCATTATTCGCTTTTAGACGGACTAGCTAGGCCGGCCGATTTAGCTTTTAGGGCCAAAGAGCTCGGGATGGAAGCGGTTGCTTTGACCGACCACGGCGCCATGTACGGGGCGATCGAATTTTATAAAGCCTGCAAAAAAGAGGAGATAAAACCTATCGTTGGGGTTGAAACATATGTTGCCCCGCGGCTTCTAACCGACAAAGTATCGAAGCTTGACTCAACTCCATATCATTTAACCATGTTTGCTAAAGATGCCGAGGGTTATCGTAACTTGATGACGCTGGTTTCGATCTCATATTTAGATGGATTTTATTATAAACCGCGCATCGATAAAGAAGTTTTAAAAAAGTATTCAAAAGGAATTGTGGCGTCGTCCGCCTGTTTAGCAGGGGAGATTTCGCGCCATTTGCAATCTAATGACGAAGAGGCAGCGCAAAAAGCCGTTGCAGAGTACAAAGATATTTTTGGCGAAGATTTTTACCTAGAGATTCAAGATCACCCGGAAATCGACATTCAAGATGGTATAAACAAAAAAATGCTCGCACTTGGTAAAAAAACGAACACGCCTGTCATTGCCACTTGCGATGTCCACTACACTAGAAAAGAAGACAATGAGGCACATGATATTTTAGTTTGTGTTCAAACAGGCAAGACTGTGGACGATCCCAATAGAATGCGTTACGAAGGTGATTATTCGCTTAGAGATCCAAAAGACATTTTCGAAATTTTCAAAGACAATCCCGAAGCGATCGAAAATACCAGGAAACTAGCCGATAAGTGCAATCTGGAAATTCCGTTTAAAGAAAACCTGCTACCACCATTTCCTCTGCCAAAAGGTATTACCGAAAACGATTATCTGCGCGATGAGTGTAAAAAAGCCATTCCAATCAGGTATAAAGACGCAGACCCACAACTCAAAAAAACGATTGACGAGAGACTGGATTACGAGCTTGGCGTAATTTCCCATATGGGCTTTGCTTCTTACTTCTTGATTGTGGCGGATTATGTTAAGTGGGCCAAGGAGAACTCGATTATGGTTGGCCCTGGGCGCGGTAGTGCCGCAGGGGCGCTAGTAACATATCTGATGTCGATTACTGACGTTGATCCGTTGAAGTACGATTTGCTCTTTGAGCGATTTTTGAACCCTGACCGTATTGAAATGCCTGATATCGACCTTGATTTTGCTGACCATCGCCGTAGCGAGGTTTTAGAGCATATTACCCAAAAATACGGGGATGATCGGGTGGCTGGAATTATTACATTTGGAACAATGGCGGCTCGCGCCGCCGTTCGCGATGTCGGCCGTGCCCTTGGCTATCCTTATGCCGAAGTTGATGCCATCGCCAAGATTGTGCCGCCGCCCGTGCAAGGCAAACATATCCCGCTTGAAAAATCACTGAAAGCCTCGCCAGAACTTCGCCAAGTTTATATTACCGACCCGAGGGCCAAGAGACTTTTGGATATGGCGACGAAACTTGAGGGTACGGTCCGCCACGCCAGCCAGCACGCCTCGGCTTTCGTTATTACCAAAACTGCTTTGACCGATTATGTGCCCCTGCAGTTAGCGCAGAAAGAGGGTGTTAAACAGATTACCCAGTATTCAATGTATCCTGTGGCCGAACTGGGGCTTTTGAAAATGGACTTTTTGGGATTATCAAACCTGACCACAATTGAGCGCGCCTTGGAAATTATCGAGGCTGTGGAAGGAAAAAAGATCGATATCTACAATCTTCCGCTTGACGACGCTAAGACTTTTGAACTTCTTGGTAAAGCGGAAACAACAGGAGTGTTCCAGCTGGAGTCATCAGGAATGAAGCGTTACATTAAAGAACTTAAACCAACTTCGCTTGAAGACGTGGCAGTCATGGTGGCTTTGTATCGACCGGGGCCAATGCAGTTTATTGACAGCTTTATTGCTCGTAAAAATGGCAAAGAGCGAATCGAATATCCTCATGAAATGACCAAAAAAGCTCTCGAAAAGACTTACGGCATCCCTGTTTATCAGGAGCAAGTCATGCAAATATCGCGCGATATGGCCGATTTTACAGGTGGCGAAGCTGACACGTTGCGCAAAGCGATGGGCAAAAAGATTGCAAAATTGATGGAGCAAATGAAGACCAAGTTCATTGCCGGCTGTTTAAAAAAAGGCATTTCAGCTAAACAAGCTGAAAAGGTTTTCTCGATGCTGGAACAATTTGCCGCCTATGGCTTTAACAAATCTCATGCTGTTTGCTATGCGATGATTGCCTATCAAACCGCCTACCTGAAGGCTAATTACCCGCAATGCTTTATGGCAGCGCTTTTGACCAGCGACCTTGACAACATTGACCGGTTAGCTATTGAAATTCCCGAGTGCGAACGGATGGGAATTAAAGTTTTGCCTCCTGATATTAACGAAAGCTTTGTTGATTTTGGTGTTGTTAAAGAGTCGGGAAATGTCCGTTTTGGTCTGGCAGCTATCAAAAACATTGGCGAAAATCCGGCCAAGGTCATTGTCCGCGAGCGTAAGCAAAATGGGCCGTTTAAATCATTTGAGGATTTTATTGATCGAATGAGTAAGTCTGAAGTCGAGGGAACCCACTCGATGGAGATCGGGGCAGGCGGGCGAGCAATTTTGAACAAAAAAATATTGGAAGCTTTAGCTAAATCAGGAGCACTTGATTCAATGGCGGAGCGCGCCCAGATTATCGAAGGGATGGAAATCATTATCAAGCGCATCCAGGACACCACCAAACAGTTAAAGTCGAGCCAAATCGGGCTTTTTGGAGAAGTATTAGCCGCTGACATAGAGCTTGGAAAATTGGAGTTGCCCCAAGTAGAGCCCGCCAAACAACAGGACAAATTGCTTTGGGAAAAAGAGCTTTTGGGCATATATTTATCCGAACATCCGCTTCGCGAAATTGGGGGGCAACTCAAGATGATGGTGACACATCAAATTGCTGATTTGAGTCTTTCGATGGAAGGCAAAAGGGTCAAAATCGGTGGAATTGTTGCGCAGGTAAAAAAAATAAATACGCGAAACGGTCAACCGATGGCGTTTGTTACTGTCGAGGATCTCTCTGGCAAAACCGAAATCCTAGTTTTCCCAAAGATGCTGGTTGAAAGTCCCGAAGCCTGGCAGAACGATAAGTTAGTTTTGGTCTCAGGTAAACTCTCCGCTAAAGACAAAGAAGTCAAAATCTTGGCAGATAAAGTAGAGATATTTAACCCAGAGAAAGTAAGTAAAGAAGCCAAGGAGCTCGCCTCCGACCAAGATTCGCAGGGGCATATGGTCACAGTTGACGTTGAGAAGGACGAAATTGTCGAGATTGATTTATCACAGGAACCCGAAGTTAACACCCTTTCTGCTTCAATTGGGGCATGTTTTAAAAAAGGTAACTATTTATGTCAATATGAGGATCAAGTTTTTATTGTTTTACCGAAATCGGCAACTAAGAGCAAGCTACTGGAGATAAAAGAAGTCTTGTCAAAGCTTCCAGGAGATAAATCAGTTTCCTTGGCCTATAAACAAAACGGTGATTTTAAATTTGCAAAAACGAAGATGACGACAGAATTTTCACAAGAATTAAACCAAGAACTAAAGAATATTTTAAGCTGAAGCATAAAGCTTGAATTTTGTTTTTTGCTTGCTACTATAGAAGTGACGCGTGCCCAAAGGAGGGGTGCCTCTGACCATAGACACAATCTATGTTGTGGCACATGGAGAGGGCCGTCCCTCTCCCGCAATTTTCCTTCTCGATTTGCTCGAGACCACTTCCCATCGGGCTGTTGATGGCGACCACGACGGGGGAAACTCGAGCACGCGGCAGGGGGAGCCGTAGCAGATGCGTTTGCATCCTCTTTGCAGCAACTGCTAAAGTAAGGATCGCGACGTTTTGTTCCAACACGGCTCCCCCTTGGGGGAACAACCCCCTCCGGCATTGCCGGAAAGCACCTTTTCAACCATCGTTCTCGGATCTTCCGAAAGCGGTGTCAGATATCAAGGCCGGTTGAGCAACGCCCTGTTGCTCCCGGCCTTGCCTGTTTTAAAAGACTAAAAAAACGCCCGAAAGGGCGTGTTTTATTAACTTTAAAAATATCTTACTGGATGTAAGGACACTCTTTGCCGGTTCGGCCCTCAAAACATTTCCAATAACTAAAGGCTTGCATTACGTCAGCGGAGTCGATTATTCCCGTGGAGGTACCTTGCGTGTCGGCGACGTTATAGTCTTGATTTGCTTCTTGCCAGTGCACTATTAGCCCGTTTATATCTAACGCATCAACGATGCCATCGTCAATTGCATCACCAGCAATTCTCGGGATTGGCGGAACGGGTGGTTTCTGCGGGGCTGCCCCTGAAGGTTCGGCCGGAACTGGAGGAGTGATAACGTCGGCAGTTGGTTGATTTTGCCACATCCAAAAACTCAAAAGTCCAACCAAGAAAACTAGACAGGTGGTCGAAACTAAAGTGATTAAAATCGCTTTTTTACTCATTGAATCTTTATGTTTACGCTTGCTCCGGTAGCTGTCGGCAAAAGATGCAAATCCAGCAAGCCCTTACTACCCATTCTACTACTTGATGCGATTTTGACAAATCTCTGCTGGGGATAATCATATGAATCTATCTCACAGGATTTAATTAGAAACTGCTCAACGATTTTGCGTGGCAATGAGGCAATCTGTTGTCGTGGACGGCCTCCAAAGACCGCTACTATTGGTGCATGTCCAAGCGAGAAGCTTAATGTTTTTATATCTTGAGCCTTTATTTGAAGAAAGAGATTAAGGAAAACTTTACCGGCGGCATTTTGGCGCAAGTCCATGGCGGTAGGCAAGTCTACCCTTGGGTTCTTGGTACCTTGGAGCCCAGTCAATTTTGCCAATTTTGCTTTGATTTTGTCTCTTATTTTTTCTCGGTCAACCGCTGGCATCATCCTAAGCGGTGCAAGCTTTATTCTGTGGACCAACCTAACTTTGACCGGTACTGTTTTTTCAATTGTGGGTTCAATGACGACTTTTTCCGATGGAACAGCGGCTTGTGCAGCCTCGGTTTCTTGGGGTTTTTTGCCATAGACACGCCGCTTTAGAGTTTTGCCAACCAGTCTGGCTTTTAGCTTGAGCGAGGATTTGAATTTAATGACCGTTCGCTCTAGGAGTAAGCGTTTGTTTCCGCTTTTGATCTGCCTAATTGTTCGACTCTTACGCTCAAGTAGATATAAAGTCCCAAAATCGGTCAACTTTACCTTAGATTTATGTTTTAAGTCCCAAGCAATCTGTTCTTCTAGGGCCAACAAAATAGCCCTGACCTTGGTTTTTGTCAGGTCGGTGCCTGGAGCGATTTTATCTACTATCTGATCTCGGTTAATAAATGAAGTTGACATCTATTATAGAATAGCACAATTGGGCAGAAATTTACGGGCATAAAATAAATATCAAAGGTAAATTTTGACATTTGCTTTGGCTGTGTCATTAATTAGATACACACAAGAATTCATAATTTGGGTATTTTCTATGGCTTTGTATCGTAAATATAGACCGCAGACCTTTAAAGAAGTAGTGGGGCAGGAACATGTCATCTCGACTCTTCGTAACGCTTTGAGTTCAGGTAGGCTTTCTCATGCTTATCTCTTCTGCGGCCCGCGTGGAGTCGGAAAAACTACGGTTGCTCGAATTTTAGCCAAAGCCGTCAATTGTCTTGATGAAAATCCGCCAGCTGGCGGACCTCCTTGTGGCAAGTGCGCAAATTGTATACAGATCGCCAATGGTTCATTTATCGATTTAATCGAAATTGACGCCGCCTCAAATCGAGGTATCGATGAAATGCGCGAGCTGCGCGATAAGATTAAATTTGCCCCATCAGTTGGTAAGAAGAAGGTTTATATCATTGATGAAGTACACATGTTAACGCGCGAAGCCCATAACGCTCTTTTGAAGACCCTGGAAGAACCACCGGCGCACACTCTATTTATTTTTGCTACGACCGAAGTCAATAAATTGCCCCAGACAGTTGTGTCACGATGTCAAAGGTTTGATTTTCGTTTTGGCAATAGTGACCAGATTAAAAAGAGCCTGAAAGCCATAGCCAAAAGCGAAGGGCTAAAATTATCTGATGAAATCGCCGATCTAATTTTAAAGGCAAGTGGTGGTTCATTTCGCGACTCTCAGTCGCTACTTGACCAACTTTCCTCGCACCTTAACGAGCGCGAATTGTCGAAGGTTGAAGCGCTCGAAATCTTGCAGATGGCAAGCTTGGAAAATGTCCTCGAATTTATTGAGATACTAGAGAAAACCGATAGCCGTAAAGCTATCGACTTTATCCAAGATTTGCACGATAGCGGAACCAATTTTGAGGAATTTATTAACGATCTAATCGTTCAGGTTAGAGCAAATCTGATCGCGTCTGTTCGCGAGGACGATATCCGCGCTGATTTGGTCAAAATTTTAAAGCGCCTACTTAAAGCAATCGGCGATGCTAGGCTTTCTCCCGTTGATTCATTGGCATTAGAGCTAGCGGCTATTGATATTTGTCATGGAGGTCCGCCAGCTGGCGGATTTTCTGTCCCGCAGGTGAATCAGGTTAGCGAAAAGTCTTCGGGCGACAAATCGCCAACCGAAAAAACCGAAGATAGTCAGGGCAAAACTAGCGAGAAAACTGCAAAAGCTAAGCTCAAGACTCTTTCGGCCGACCAGAAGATTGCAATTATCGAGCAAATTAGCGCCAAAAATAAACCCCTTTCCTCACTTCTTGGCTCGGCGATCTGGAGCATTGAAGAGAACAAGCTAACTATTGCAGTTGAATATCCAATTTATAAAGATACAATCATGAGCAAGCGCAATTTAGCCCTAATTGAGCAAGTGCTTAGCGAAAATTTTGAACAAAAGATTTTAGTTAATTGCGATGTTATTTCAAAGGGCGAGAATTTCGAAGAAGACTTTGAATCTGTATTTGGAGTTTAATGGCCCAAAATAAAGAAATATCACAAGTTAAGGTTCCGCCCCAAAACATTGATGCCGAACAGGCAGTTTTAGGCGCGATTTTAATCGATAAAGATTCTTTTTTTAAGATAGCAGAGAAGATCTCTGCGGATGATTTTTACCGCGACGACCATAAGGAGATTTTTGATGCCTCGATAACTCTTTTTGAAAAACGCTCGCCTGTCGATCTGGTAACTCTGACCGACGAATTAAGGAAAAGAAAGAAACTGGATGCGGCCGGAGGGGTAAATTATTTAACCTCGCTTGCAAATAACACCATCAGTGCTGCCCATGTCGAAAAACACGCCGAAATTGTTCGTGAGAAGGCGGTTTTACGCCGACTGATTTCTGCCGCTACCCAGATGATCGAAGACAGTTATGACCAGAAAAAAGACATTCCGACTATCTTAGATAAGTCGGAACAGGTTCTTTTCTCGGTATCCCAGCGGTTTGTTTCCGATCAATTTGCCCCAATAAGATCTATCCTGGTTGAGTCATTCGATCGCATCAATGAGCTTCACGAAAACAAAGGCCAACTTCGCGGTGTCCCGAGCGGCTTTAAGGAGCTTGATCATTTATTGGCCGGTTTCCAAAAATCAGATCTGGTTATTTTGGCTGCCCGCCCTTCAATGGGAAAAACATCATTGGCTTTAAACATTGCCGCTCATGCCGCGGCTCGCGAAAAAATTCCAGTTGGAATATTTTCCCTTGAAATGAGTCGCGATCAGTTAGTCGATGGTCTTTTGACTATGGAAGCAGGGATAGATAGCTGGCGGTTAAGAACGGGTAATTTGCGCGAAGATGATTTCCCGAGACTTAATGTGGCGATGGGTACGCTTTCGGAGGCGCCGATCTATATCGACGATACCCCTTTGCTTTCAATTATGGACGTTCGCACTAAGGCGCGACGCCTGCAGGCTGAACACGGTTTGGGGCTCGTAGTTATAGATTATCTGCAGTTAATGGAATCAAAAAATCGCGGCAATGATTATAACCGCGTCCAGGAAGTATCGGACATTTCGCGAGGCCTTAAAGCTTTAGCCAGAGAGCTAAATGTACCTGTTATTGCTCTATCGCAGCTGTCGCGGGCAGTTGAAAGCCGGCCCGATAAGCGCCCGATGTTGTCTGATCTGCGCGAATCAGGTTCGATTGAACAGGATGCTGATGTAGTTATGTTCATCTATCGCGAAGATTATTATGAAAAAGATACAGAAAAGAAGGGCGTAACCGAACTATTAATTAAAAAACATCGAAACGGTCCAGTTGGAGAAGTAAACTTATTTTTCCATCCAGAGTTCAGACGTTTCTCAACCCTCGAGAAGAAAAGGGACTAATAAAGGAATGATAAATGACCTCCAAAGAGGCAATCGCGCTTACAGCTAAAAAATTTCCTTTTAAAGAATATATGACTCCATGGTTAGCCAATGGTGTATATCAAGAAATTGTTAATGTCGCGATGCGCTATCTTAAACCAGGAGACAGAATACTCGATTTTGGTTGTGGGCCATGTGATAAAACATCCATTCTACATCATTTGGGCTTCGTATGTTCTGGGTATGATGATTTGCAGGACGATTGGCATAGGGTTCCAGGGAATAAAGCTAAAATCATGTCTTTTGCAAAAAAGAGTGGTGTTGAGTTGAAGATAGCTAAGGGCGGCAAGTTACCATTCAAAAAAAAATCGTTTGATATGGTCATGATGCATGATGTTCTAGAGCATCTCCACGATTCCCCACGTGATCTTATCAATGACCTGCTCGAACTGGCCAAACCTGAGGGGCTATTATTTATAACTGTTCCGAGTGCGGTCAATATAAGAAAAAGAATAGATGTTTTCTTTGGCAGAACTAACCTTTCACGTTTCGAGGGCTATTATTGGTACCCAGGCTCTTGCAGGGGACACACAAGGGAGTACGTCAGGGATGATTTGGTTAAACTGTGTGAATATCTTAATTTGGACGTGCTAGAGCTCAGGAATTTTGACCAAATGTTGCACAGATTACCGTCACTCATCCGATGGCCTTACCGACTTGTTACGAGAATTTTCCCCAGATGGAAGGACTCTTGGCTCTTAGTTGCAAGAAAAAGATCAGGTTGGGTGCAAAAGAAAGCTATTGAGCGCAGCCAGCTTAATCGGATATTGGAAAAGACTAACTCTTATAAATATAAAATTTGATAAACAAAAGAGCGCATACTGGTAGAGTAATCGGCAATAATATTTTTAATTTATGTACCGCTCTTATATGCGCTCTTTACGATGGCCGTATTGGTCCTACCAAGCTAAGTTCGTGCTAAGTAAGATTACGTTTGGCCAGTATAGAAACCCTGCCTGTCAAAGAATCCGGAAATGTCTTGGTCAAGGAGGCTTTGAGAACGTTTGGTTTGAGCATAGCCCCTCCTTCTCAACCTCAACATATATATCTTAACACATGTTATATAACTTTGTCAAGCCCCTTAGCATTGATGGGCGAGGCAGTTAACTTTAGACCAGAAAAATGATAGATTGAAAACATGTTTAGTATGGTTAAAAGACTGTTCGTTAAGGAAAGCTCGGTCAAAGACGCAAGTCTTATTTTAATAGTTACCCTTGCCCTATCTAATGTTTTAGGGGTGTTTAGGGATCATTTTCTGGCTCAAAAGATTCCGACTGACCGTCTGGATGTATATTTTGCTGCCTTTCGTCTGCCAGACCTGATATTCAACATTTTGATTTTAGGGTCGGTGGCGGCCGCCTTCGTACCTGTTTATTCAAGCTATCTTAGGGAAAAAGGCGACAGAGCTGCTAACGATTTGGCGCGCTCAACAATTACAATTGGGCTCACGGCGGTGGTCGCTTGTCTAATAGTTCTGTTCTTTCTTATGCCAGTTCTTATGAAAGCGCTGGTTCCGAGCTTTACTCCTGACAAGATGGCAGAAACCGTTAAAATTGGCCGCTACCTACTTCTCTCGCCGTTGTTTTTCACCGTTTCTTATTTTCTCGGAGGAGTATTAAACTCCCATAAGCGTTTTCTGACCTATTCAATTGCTCCACTGGTCTATAATCTTTCCATAATCTTAGGGGTTTTATTGTTTGCAGACACTATGGGCATTGAGGGGGCGGTGATCGGCGTAGTTGTTGGATCGTTTTTGCACATGTTGATTCAAATCCCAACAGCGCTAAAAGTCGGGTTCAGATTAAGGATATCTTTTAAATTCGATGAGGGTGTAAAAAGAATTTTAAAATTGATGATACCAAGAGCGATTGCACTCGGGACCAATCAGATATTACTTGTTGTTTACACCGCTTTCGCCTCTGCTTTTGCGGGAGGAATCGCAATTTACACTTTTGCGGACAATATTCAGACCGTTCCATCGGTAATATTTGGAACATCATTTGCCACTGCTGTTTTTCCAACATTAGCCGGATTATCCCTGAAAGTCCCGGCTGAAAAGTCACAATTCGTCGCACTATTTACAAAATCTCTACGCGCCGCCCTTTTCTTTTTGGTACCGTCCACATTAGTCGTTTTACTGCTTCGCGCTCAGATTATTCGCTTGATTTTAGGCTACGGTTTCTTTGGTTGGGCTGATACCAAAATTGCTAGTGCCACCCTGGGCTTTTTTGCCCTAAGCATTATCGCTCAGGGCCTAGTCCCGCTTTTTGCTCGAAGCTTTTATGCGATGCATAACACCCGAACGCCGATGAATATCAGCATTTTCTCGGTCTTGCTAAGCATTGGTCTTGGCTTTATTTTCTCTAGAATTTCGGTCGGGATCATTAGCGGAGTGGCCGGTCTGGCCTTGGCATTCTCGATTGGCAGCTGGGTTAATTTGATTTTATTGGCATACTTTTTGAAAAAACAAGTTTCGACCGACAGTGTCGATATCATCAGTTTTATTCTTCAGATTTCGCTGCTTTCAATTGTGATGATTGCCGCAATGCAGGTTGCTAAGGACTTTATTTCTGAGATGTACGACATCGACAGGGTCAGATTTCTTCTTTTACAAACGGTAGTGGCTCTAGTGATTGGCGCAGGGGTGTACTTAGTTGGCGCCTATCTTTTGCGCATAAAGGAAGTCCGTTCATAATATGTCCAAAAAAGACGCCTTCTATCAAGATCTCGACAAGTCAAAGGACAAGAAGGGTTGGTGTAGTTGCGTCAGTCTGGTCGTAGCATTTATTGTTTTATTGGCTGGAGCAGAAATATTTCTTTTCTTGACGGCCAAAAATTTCAAGTATAACCCCAAGGAAGATGTTAGCTTCAGTCTGCCGTCTTCATTTGAAAGCAGCGTCAAACCGATCGAATTAGACAACCAAGCGGTAAGGTTGACCATCTCACAGGGACAGCTCTGTAAGATGATTATTGACGGAGGGGTAAATTCATCGGGACTAGAGTGTGCGATAGACGAAGAGGCTGTCAAAATTACAGGTAAGCTGTCGGCATTTTTGCCCTCAAATACAAGCGTTTCGGTTTTGCCTAAAGCTCAGAATGGAAAGATCGTACTTGAAGTCAAGAAAGTGGAGGTAGGAATGATCGACATCTCTGTCTCGCTTTTCAAACTTTTTATTGGTAAGATTGAAAACCTTATTAATTCTAATGAGGCAGTCAAGTCAATTAACGTTCAAACTTGTCAGCTTGGAGAGGGAATGATAGTTGTAGAAGGCACAAAACGAAATGACAAATAATATCCGTAACTTTGTAATCATATCTCACATAGACCACGGAAAGTCGACCCTAGCCGATCGTCTTTTGGAAATTACGGGCACTATCGAGATACGCAACATGAAGGAACAGATGCTCGACTCGATGGACTTGGAGCGTGAGCGCGGTATTACTATTAAACTTCAGCCGGCCAGAATGTACTATCAATCAGCTGACGGTGACTCTTATCAGCTGAATCTAATTGATACCCCCGGGCATGTTGACTTCTCCTATGAAGTTTCTAGGTCTCTTGAAGCAGCTGAGGGTGCGATTCTGCTTGTTGATGCGACCCAAGGCGTACAGGCCCAGACACTCGCAAACCTAGAGCTTGCCAAGAAGGCTGGTCTGACTATTATTCCCGCTATCAACAAAATCGATCTAGCGGAGGCAAGGCCAGAGGAAGTAGCTTTTGAAATTGCTGAGATTTTGGAGTGTGAGGTTGATAAAATCAGATTTATTTCGGCTAAAACAGGGGAGGGTGTGAAACAGCTACTTGAGGATGTGATTAGCAGGGTGCCTGCACCGCGCGCAGAAGTTGTTAAACAAACCAGGGCATTAGTTTTTGACTCGTTTTATGACGATTACAGGGGAGTAGTCGTCTATGTAAGGGTTTTTGATGGAGAGATTTCTAAATCAGACAAAATTCTTTTTTATCAGCAAAATAAAACGTCCGAGGCTTCTGATGTCGGCTCGATCTGCCTTGGCCTTAAGTCACTACCTTCACTTAAGGCGGGCGAGATCGGTTTTATTGTGACAACTCTGCGTGACGTTGCCCAAGCCAGGGTTGGAGAAACTATTACCGTCATAGACAATACTGACCATAAATCACAGGCCGCGCCAGATATAACACCATTACCGGGCTATAAAGAGCCGGTTTCGATGGTTTTTGCCGAACTTTTTACCGCATCTGGCGAAGATTATCCGCGTCTTAGAGACGCGCTTTCCAAGCTAAAACTATCGGATTCTTCCGTTAATTATGAACCAGTTAGCTCCAAGGCCTTTGGGTTTGGCTTTCGACTTGGTTTCCTGGGTCTTTTACACCTTGAGATTGTCAAAGAACGCTTGGAGAGAGAATATGACCTTGAATTGGTGGTTACAACGCCAACGGTTGACTTTAAACAAGATGCAGATGGCATCAAAGAGCCTTATGTGAAGGCGGAGATAATACTACCAAAACAGTACTTGGGACAGGTTATTGAGATTTTAGAAGCTCGACGCGGCGAGCAAAAGAATATTCGTCATCTTGAAGAAAAAATTATTGTCGAATATGAAATTCCGCTATCCGAGGTAATCGTTGATTTTTATGATGCCCTAAAGTCTGCTACGCGCGGTTACGGGTCGGTTAGTTACGATCTAGTCGGCTGGCGCAGTTCCGATTTGATCAAACTTGATTTTATGATTGCAGGCGAGAAAATAGACGCTTTTTCCAGAATGGTCTACCGAGGATTCGTCCAACGTGTCGCTCGAAGTACGGTTGAGAAAATGAAGGAATTTATCCCCCGGCAAAACTTCGAAGTAAAGATTCAGGCTTCTGTTGGCGCAACGATCATTGCATCGGAAAGAATTGCTCCATTTCGTAAAGATGTGACAGAAAAATTATATGGTGGTGATGTCACGCGTAAGCGCAAGCTACTTGAGAAACAAAAGAAGGGGAAGCGCAGAATGGCTCATGTCGGACGAGTTGAGGTTCCAACCGACGTATTTATTAAACTGCTGAAGTACTAATTTATTCGATTTCTGTGCTTGGAGCAAACGTTAGGGATATTAGGATGGGGGAAAGTTTTTTTGACTGGGCTGTTTTTCCCTGTCTTTTGCTCGTCTTGAGAGAACTATTATTAGTATAACTAGCACGATAAAAAGGAAGATAGTTATAAGTGTATAGCCTGTGTTCATTCTTACCCAAGCTAAAGCGGTGGAGATTCCTTTAGATACTCCACTGAGAAAGGAAGTGTTGTCAACTGAGCTGACGGGTGATGTTAAAGCGGAGGTTGAGGGCAATTGATCTGAAATAACTGTTTTGATAGTAGCCCAGTTAGTTTGCTGCACGCCTCCAGCGGTTTGCACTGTTGCGCGAGCCTCTATAAGACAATAATAACCTTGCAGGCTTTCCTTATCGGAGACAACTGCGCGGGCTTTGTAGCTTCCATTGTCTTTTGTGATGTTTATTAAGCTACAGAGTCCTGCGCCACTAGAGATAGGGTTTCCACGTGAGTCAAAACTTGAGATTTTTACATCCCACACCGACACATTGATAGGCGAGGTTGAGTTTCTGGGATCGTATACACTTATATCGATCTCAACGTTCCCCGCTATGGCATCTGTTTGCGGTACGGTGCCGTTGCTTGGAACTTCCATCCCTAAATTTTTAGCAGAAATCCTTAGACCATAACCATAAATATCTGCCGCAGCCTTATTTTGGGGCAGTACTACTAAAACAGAGAGGAGTATAAAAACTAAAAAATGCTGAGCTATCCGCTTCATTAATTTTATTATAGGGGAATTGGTATAATAAATACAAGTGCGCAAAAGAATAGTAATTTTAGTATTGGTATTGTGCTTAGCTTATATTGCAGTATCGGCGGCTTTGGTATATTCATCGTATAATAAATTCAGAATCGATCTATCTAATTTTTCGCTAAACAAGATTCAGTACGATGGAATATTCGAGAATCTCGTTACTTTACGCTCGAGACTGAAACTGATCCGGCCGATTTTATATCTTAGCTCTAAATATGAAAAGAAATACGAGCAAATAAATGATGTTATTTCTGCCAAACCTGTCATTGACCAGTTGACAGGCTTTGATTCAGAGAAAATTTTTCTGGTACTGATGCAAAATAACGCAGAATTACGTCCATCGGGTGGTTTTTGGGGCTCCTATGGGATAATGAGAATCAAAGATGGGGCGATTACGTCATTTAAAACATCTGATACATATAGTTTAGATTTACAAAACCGGGGTAAATTTATAGCTCCAGACGAAATAAAAGATGTTGTCGTAGATGAATGGCGATTTTGGAACGCAAACTGGTCCCCCGACTTCAAGGATTCAGTCGAGAAAGGGCTATTTTTCTACAAGCAGGTTGAGCCCACAGTTAATTTCGATGGTGTAATCGGTCCTAATGTTGACTATTTATTACAGATTCTTAAAGTCAGCGGTCCAATCGACGTCCCAGAACACAACTTTAAGGTTGATGAAAACAATTTTATGCCAAAAATGATCTATGAACCTTCCGATCCGATTATCGACTTTTCAAAAGAAAACAATCCAAACTTCATTTACCCGACGGACAAAAAGCCGTTGCTCGCAGATTTAGCAAAAAATATTTTTGAGGTAATTAGTAAAGGGGGAAACTTTCGCACTTTCTTGTCCTTAACACACAGTGCACTAGAGGATAAAAACCTTCTACTTTACTTCCCACGGGAGGATTTAGAGAACAGAATTACTGAGCTTGGCTGGGCCGGAAGGTTTGAGAAAAGAGATAATTTTATTAAGGTCGTTGATGCAAACCTGGGATCAAAACTGGATTTCTTTATAGATAAGAAGCTGGTTATTAAGCAAACAGCCCCATGTGAATACGAAGGCCAACTGACTTATTCAAACGAATATAATCAAGATTCAAAAATAGTACCATTTGTTAACTATCGCGATTTGATCAGAATTTTCCTTCCGAAGGACTCGACTTTAATAGACTTTAAGGGTGGGCAAAGAGTCCCGAATATTAGCTTTGATTCACAGACGGACACATCATATCTGAGTACGTTGTTGATTGTTGGGCCAAGAGAAAGCAGTATTTTTACGTTCAGGTGGAAAACAGCGGGACAATGCGAAGATAAAAACTTGGTTATAGAGAAGCAGTCTGGTTCGCATTTGACGTCGCAAATACTAAGATAATGATATTTGCAAAGTTTCTTGCAACAAACTAGAATATATTTAGTGGTAATAAGGAGGGGCTTGAACAGAACTGTTCGTTTTTGGAGTCTGGCGGCAAATTATTGGTGGCTAATAATTCTATTTGTTGGTGTCGCTCTTGGGCTGGGTTATTTTTTCATCAAAGACATACCGCCAACATTTTCAACTACAACTAAAGTGTTTGTAAGCTCTAGCTCGTCGTCTGCGCTAGCTGATATCTACGATGCTCCATATGCCGACAGAGCGGCTAAAACAGTTCTTGCTCTAATTAATAACGGCGTTACCATAAGGGAACTTAGTGAGTCGACTGGTTGGGAACAGGAGAGCCTTAAAAAATCGATAAAATCAAAGAATCTCGTCGGAACGCAGATTATTGAATTAAAGGTGACGGGACAAGACCGCGATTTAATTTTGCAGACAGCGAGGCTGTACCCAGAAACTCTCTCCCGCTATCTTCTGGACGTCCAAGGTGACACTAGTGAAAAAGATCGAATTAAAATCAAAGTTGCAGAGCCAGCAGATAAAGCTCTACAGGTTAGCTTGGTCCTCTGGGAGTACCTGGCTATTATCGGTATAATTTCGCTTGCTATCGTAATATTTATCATTTACCTAGTTGAAATATATGACTCCAGTATCATGGAGGAATCTGAATTTTCAGACCTGGGGATTGAGCATCTGGGCAGTTTCGGCATTCTTTCGGGAAACAAGGGCTCTGTGGTCGTCACTGACAAGAAAAACAGTCATGCCGCCGAAATGTTGCGCGAAATAAGGACAAATATAACTTCGCTAGATAAGAGCAAGGCAAAATCGATCGTTGTTACGTCTGCAAACCCAAGAGAGGGAAAAACAGTTTTTGTCTCTAGTCTTGGTATTCTCCTGTCAGAATCTGGTAAAAAGGTAATTATCGTTGATGCCGATCTCAGGTCACCCTTTGTTCATAAGGTATTTCAATTAACCAATAAAAGTGGTCTTGCAGACTTTTTGATTGGCAAGGCAGAGGTGAAAGACATTGTTAATAAGACTGATTTCGACAACCTCTTTATCGTTACTGCTGGGTCCAAGCTCGAGAATCCCTCTGATAAGCTAGACGAGGAAAAGATTATAGAGCTCAAAAAGTCGCTTTTAGAGCTGGGAGCCGACTATATTTTCTTTGATTCTCCGCCGCTGGGACTTATCACAGATGCTGCCCAGATAGCTAAATTAGTCGATGGCACAATTATCGCTGCAGAGAAGGAAAGAACCAAAAAAGCAGACATTAAAAAAGTTAAAGAGTCGTTGGAAAAAGCCGGCGCTAAGATTTTAGGTTCGGTTTTAACCAAAGTAAAAGATAATAAGAATTTGTACTATTACTCCAGTCACAGGTAAAACAATTTCCACTGCTTCTTGCAATAATCATAAAATTTATACATAGTAAATTTTATTGGACTAATAATTTATTAAAGGTTAAAGATGATCATTGGTCACAGTGTCAAGAAGCTATTCGGGTTGTGTGGTATGACGTTATATTTAAATAAATATAACCCAGACATGACTATGCTCGGGGCTAAATACATTGATTTCGATGTAGTTATAGACGTTGGCGCAAACAAAGGCGAATACATCAAGAGGTTTCTGAGGGCATTTCCTAAGGCACAAATATATGCTTTCGAGCCCTTAAAGGAAGAGTTCTCTCGTCTACAAAAACTGTTCAAAAATAAAAACATGCATCTTTATAATTTGGCTTTAGGTAACAAGATCGCAAAAATGCGTTTTTACCAGCATCTAGACGATACAGGCATGTCTTCTTTTCATCAAACGACCTTGTATGCTCATAATTCTTGGAAGAAAATGCCATTAAGACAAAAAACAATACAAGTCAACGTCAGCACCTTAGATCAAATCTTTCAAGGGATGATTGAGCCAGGACAGAAAATCTTGGTTAAGGTAGATGCACAGGGATATGAAAAGAAAATTATCGAAGGCGGGAAACAAACTTTAAGGCAAGCGACTGCTTGTGTATTTGAAATTTGCTTTGCTAAACTTTATGTCAATCAGCCTAGCTTCGACGATATCTATCAAGCCATGCATAAATTAGGCTATGAATATGTTGGTAGCTGGAATCAAACTCCGTTAGACAAGGGCCCTCTTGAGCATATCGATGCTTTTTTTGTAAAAAAGGATTATCTTAAGTCTGCGCAGTATTGCGAATTGCAAAAGCAGGTTAACTCACCAGAAAGTTAATTTATGAGCGCAAAACAAAATAAACGATTTAACAATTACCTATCCAACCATCCATCGTTTCGAAAGGGGATGAAGCCGGATATAGAGAGGATTGGGTATCTGAAATATAACCTTTCAAAATTCTTTGACTTAGTTCGTAAGGATGGCAATTTCTTGGATATCGGCCCAGGTCTCGGGGAGGTCCTTGTTATTTGGAAAGCAATGGGGATTAAAAATATTTCTTCAGTCGATATCTCCAGCGAAGTGGCCAGTTATATTAGAAAGCTTGGTTTTAAATGTGACTTCGTGAAGGATACAACTCGATTTTTGATGAAAAATCAAAATAAGTTTGACCTTATTAATCTCTGCGATGTTCTAGAGCACGTTGAGCAAAACGACTTATTCAATTTTACTACGGCAATTTATTTAGCGTTAAAGCCCAAGGGAAAATTAATTATTAGGACTTCTAACGCTGGATCGCCATTTCTTAGTGCGAACTTTTACTGCGATATTACTCACACAATGCCTTTTAGCGAAAGCTCCCTGTCGCAGCTTTTTAGCCAGTCCGGTTTTACACAATATCAGTTTTTTCCGGCCGTTAGATTAATAAAATGGTCTGATTTAAAGCGGGTCATTGGTAAATACTTGATTACGCCAATTTATTACTTCTACGTTAGGTTGATAAGGGCTGCAACTCTTAACTATAGCCCTAAAATTTTGACTGAGGGCATTATTGCTGTTGCAACCAAAGACTAGACCTATTTTTTCTTAGTTTTTTCTAACTCAGCAACGAACTTTGTTGCAACAGTCCTGATATCGTAGTAGCGCTTGACCATATTTTTTCCTCTTATCGACAGATCATGAGATCGTGTGTGATTATCAAGAACCGATTTAATGCCGGTCACGATACTCTGGACATTGCACTTGGTGATTATGCCTGCCTTCCCCCTTTTCACTTCTTCGTAAAGACCCACTTGGTCAGAAATAACAACGGGAACACCACAAGCCATCGCCTCTACTACGGTCATGCCAAAGTTTTCATTATAGGATGGTAAGACAAAGACGTCGCTACCGCAATAAGCCGCCAGTTTTTCCCTGCCTATCAGTAGGCCGGTAAATAATACTTTATCGGTGATGTTTTCTGCTTTGATCCATCTGTGCACTTTTCTGATATATCCTCCTTCGTCATTGCCAACGATAAGTAGAAAAATATTCTTTTCTTCTTTTGTCAGTTGCGCGAAGGCTTTGATTAGCAGATCCAAACCCTTTTTTTGGTGCATTCTACCTAAGTACAATACAATCCTTTTATTTTTCAGCTGGGGATAACTATCGATAAGATCACTTTTTATTGGTAGGTTGTTAAATTCTGCCAGGTGAAGGCCGTTTGGCACAATAACAGCTCTATTTTTCAGTCCTAAGTAGTGATGTGTTTTTAATAATTCATCGTGGGTTGTATAGAAGATTGCACTAGCTCGCTTCAGGATGTTTCTTACAAAGAGGTTGAAGTAAACGACCTTTTTCCAATATTTTTTGTGCATAGCGTATGGGTAAAGGGCGCCGTGCGGTTCTATAATATATGGAATGCGATATTTTCGACACCATTTCGCCGCGACCAGTGTTGGGTAATTCCAGATTACGTTTATGATAACATAGTCGAATTTAGGCAGTTGTTTTTTTATCTCCTGGGCCATTTTTGGTGAGAAATGCCAACCGATCGAGGTCAAGAAGTCGAAAAAGGCAAAATAAGAAAAATAAGTGACTTTGACACCGTCTACAATGACTTGCTGGTTAATCGGGACCTTTGCATTGCCGGCGTTTGTAGTATATACCTCGACTTCATGTCCCTGCTCAACTAATGCTCGATTGAGATTATGGGTGCAGGAAACAAAGCCTCCGAACTGGGCTGCGGGATGATAAACAGGTAGAAGACATAGAATTCTCATGAATTATAATTTCTTGGCAGCTTCGGGGCCAGCATCCGCCGGTATGTTTTATGCGGTATATTTCTCAAACGTAAATAAAGTATTTTTAGGGTTACGTGAAGCATTGAGGGGTTTTTCCCAAACACTTCCGTTCTCTCCTTTATGTAATTCTCGATAAATTCCTTTTTATGTCTGTAAGTTCCTGTTTTGGACGTGCTATGTATTCTGAAGCAAGCGAGAGGTTCCCTTATGAAACAAAATTTACCTCCTGCTAAACTGAGGTGCAGAAAGAATTCGCCGTCCATATCTGCGTGGTTATCTTCCCTGAAGCCACCGACTTGGTTATAGGCTTTTCTTGTCCAGAACGCACCCTGCTGTGGGATTGAGAAAACGCGGTATACATACTCGTCTGGTCGAAAGTTTAATGCCGGTGCGTAATTTAAAAACTTTCCGTTGACGTCGACTAAATATACATCCGAATAAAGCAAGTCAACGTCATCTGCGTGCTGGTTAAAAAAGTCAGCAACTTTTTTGAATGTTCCCGGCAAGTAGTAATCATCGGAGTTAAGGTAGGCAAGGATTTCTCCCGTTGCTTTCTTCATGCCTTTGTTAATTGCTTCACTCTGGCCGCTATCTTTCTCGCTAATGAAATAGGCAATTTTATTTCGGTATTTTTTTACAACCTTCATAGTTTCGTCTGTTGAGCCTCCGTCAATAATAATCAGCTCGGTGTTTGGGTATTTCTGGGAAAGGATGCTTGTAATCGTTTGTTCAATAAACTGGCCCTGGTTTAGACTAGGTATAACGATTGATATTTTTGGATAATCTTGGGTCTTATTAGCGTTTTTTCTGTTCATTTGCTGGTTAGGGGAAATGTCTTTCAATGGCTTGTTACCGGAAAGATTGTAGCTTGTGCAATTTTTCAAATCAATAGATTAGCAAAATCCTAATAATTCAAAATAGACTTTTCAGGCTTTTTTTATTTCACCTTCCTTTAGCCTAAGAGTCAGGAATACATAACCAATTGCCATTGTAATGGAGAAGTAATTCGGTCCGTCGAAGGAAAGTAGAAAATCCATAAGAACTATAAGAGCAATAATAAAAAATTGCTGTTCGATTTGTGTCTTGCCCCCAAGCCGATTCAATTTTACCAGGGGAGTCAGGTAAGCTAATAAAAATAATATCAAACCGATCGCCCCAATATCAGAAACGAAACGAAGAGCCCCGCTTTTAGCTGAAAATGGCATGATCATGATATAGCTGAGTGCGTATTCAGGGATATAATCGCGAGCACGGATATGGATATTACCGATTCCAACGCCACTTGGAATAAATGCCGGTTGATCTTTGAAGAAATCATAAATAGTTTTATCCGAATCCTGCAATAAAAATAAGCCATCTTGCTGCGTAAGGTATCTGTCTGCCTGTCCTAGGACTCTTCCAGTGCTTCTTTGTTTACTTAAGTCGAAATAACCAGGGAAATAATGGAAAAATATTCCTACCGCAGCAACTGCTAGAAAGATAAAGACAATACTCCTTTTAAACCAAATTTTTTCTTTAACAAAGATCGTCGCAATAAACAGAGCGACCAAGTTTAATATTACTAGGATATATCCTTGTGTAGAAAATGTTAAAAGAAGTACAGCGGCGAACAAGAATAAAAGTAAGGCTAGTATTGGCTTAAATCCTTTATTGATAATTTCTACTGCCACAATAGACAAGCCGACTACCAGGGAATAGGCTAAGTGTTTTGGCTCTCCGCCCATGGACGCGATACGTAATATATTTCCACCACTTGAGTTAAGTAGGATAGTGCGTGTCTCAATAATATTTTGCTGAAGCAGATAGACTGGAGTGATGTCTATTCCACTAAATCGCCAGATAATAAATTGGACTAATCCCAATACTGCTAATACGGCGATTGAACATACAAGCATCTTGCCGAGCGTCCTAATTTCCTTTCTCTCTTTTATTATCGTAGCGGCAAAAACGACAGGAACGATATAGAGGATATATAGAAACATTCCTGGCACCCATTTATAGTCACCGCGCAACGGTGAATAATCATATGTGTTAACGGGAGCAAAAACGGCCAGAAAAACCGTGATAAAAATTGCCCAACCCAAAAATATTATGATGCTTTTGTATATTTTGCCAAACGTAAGTTTTCTTAAGTTGAAAACTACATAAAAGAGCATACATAAGGCAAGTATTCGATCGGGTGATACCGTCAGGCTCAAGACCATGTACAGGCCGAACCAAGGTAATGATATTACGTAGCCATAAAGCAGATAGCGTCTATCCCGAAACGACATTATTATAAAAGACAGAACAAAAACAGCACCAGCAATAATCCAAAGTTTATCCAATTTATATCCTTTTATTTATTATACAGGCTAAGCCGTGGGAACGGGAGATCTTTTGGGGCGCTACTTAGCCGCAAAAAGTTCGATTGAAGACGATTTTTCTATTTTTCCCAACCTTTAGCCATGGAAATAGGTCTTTTGGAATTTGGGGTTTAAAAATTACTACCCCAAGAGTATTGCCTTGTTTTCTGAATAACAATGTTAACGGCCACATTAACAGTGCGATAAACCGCAAAAGATAGTATTTGAGCCTATGGTCTATCAGCTTGGCCTGAGAGAATGATGGATTGAATTTGTAAAAAAATAAAAATTTATGTTTTCCGATGGGGTTTAGAGATTTGACTATTTTTTCAAATTCCCTCTCTGTCCAACGATAAATATAGTTGGGGACCGCTGTGTCATTTGTTCCCCCGTGAACAAAACCATTATCCGTGACCGCTTCCAGTTCATACTCAGGGATAATCTTGGCTTTTTGTCCCAAGCGGACAATCAGGCTATCGCGCGGTTCCGTGACAATAACACCCTTTTTTGCCACGCGATACATCTGGCAAAATGCACCGACAGGGGAGCTGCAATGGTGTAGGCTTGCAGACACAAAAACGAAATCGAAACAACCATCGGGGAGCTTGAGTTTAGTTATGTCGCTGTTTATGTACTTAAAAGGAGACACTGCGCTTGTCTTAAACTTCGTAATATTTAGGATTGTCACATTTTTAAAATTTAGATCCATAAAAAAATCCCGCTCTGCCTTCACGGCTCCGACAGCAAGAATGGAGTCTTTTTTACTTATCCTGTTTAATTTTAATAGTCGCCTAAAGATCTTCTGGTTAAACTTTATGTCCATAATTTAATTTAGGCCTTTTGATTAAATAGTTTCAAGAAAAATAGACGATGGGTAGTGTCCTTTTGTTTTCTCTAGTCCGAAGTTATCTGTAGCTGGATTGTAATTAGGCAGTAGCTTTTTCATCTTCGCCCGGCTTGCATAATGCAGCATGCTCAATGAAGCTTTAATAACAAAATGAGGGTTATTTAGAAGAAAAGCATAAAGCATTACTGTTTCGTTGGGGAAAAAAAGATCTCTTGTTAGTAGGTGCCTCGGATAATCATAGGGAAAGGTAATGTCATGAAAGTGGACGTAGACGCCTTTCGCTAGCCGAGGCAATATCTCGGTAATTATCATAGCCATCTCACTTCCAGGCTTTACCATATGAGTCGAGTCGATAAAAAGTAAATCTCCCTTTTTGATATTGGTCATTAAGTCTAGCGATATATCTTGAGCCTTTTTAGCTAATAAAGTTATCCTCTGGTGTTTCGCCATGTTTTTCAGGAAATTGTTCGGATATGGTTCGATGCATATTAATCTGGACTTGTAGCTGGCGCTAGAGCTTGCTTCGAGCATTACCGCCGTTGATAAGCCACATCCGATCTGAACAATTTTTTTAGGCTTTTTACTAAAAACGAAACAGTACAGGAAATCTGCTTCAATTGGACCAAACCCTTCCCTTTCATTTGCATTGCAGGCATTAATGTAAATATTTTGATTTCTCATCCAGCCTTGAAGATATTTGTCTTCGCAACACTCTCGTACAAAGGCTACCTGCTTCACGATTTCTGTTCCGTTGATTCCATACATACTTCGTGGCTTTTGCCATCCCGTCTCCCTTTTCAGCTCCTTCATGTTTGGCACGTTTGAATAGTAATGCTGTGGCAAAATATCGAATCCAATTCTTTGCCCAATTTCCCAGATTTTGCGTGAGAAGTTTTTTAAATGATCCTTAGTTTTTCCGTTGATCGACATAGTAAGAGGGTCGTTTTTAAAGAGGCTTAACTTATTTGGATTTTTGTTTGTTGATTTGGCTTTCAATCCAGCGGTAGGTTTTTTCAACGCCTAAGATGAGAGGTTTTTTGGGTGCCCACTTGAGTTTTTGGCGTATCAGGCGGTTATCAGAATTGCGCCCCCTTACTCCCTGCGGGCCTTGAATATGCTTGATTTTAATTTTTTTACCACTTATTTTAATAATCATTTGTGCCAATTGATTTATGGAGACCATCTCCATGGAACCAATATTTACCGGGCCATCAAAATCCTTGGAGGCCATCAGTTTGCCAATACCCTCGAGGCATTCGTCAATATAAAGAAACGAGCGAGTTTGCTTCCCGTCGCCCCATATTTCGATTTCTCCCTTTGTATCCTGAACTACCTTGCGACAAAGCGCTGCAATTACCTTTTCCCGTCCGCTACTAAATTCTGATTCTGTACCAAAAATATTATGGAAGCGGGCGATTTTGACCTTAAGGCCGTAATTTTTTTGATAGGCGCAGTATAATCTTTCACTAAATAATTTTTCCCATCCGTAATCACTGTCTGGTTGAGCAGGGTATGCAGAATCCTCGACGCAGTTTGGTTTGTTAGGATTTTCCTGATTAAATTTTGGATAGATGCAGGCAGATGAGGAGAAAAACAATTTTTTTGAGCCAGAGAGCGTAGCAAATTTCGCTACATTTAGATTAATTTGAGCCGAGTTATGAACTATTTCGGCATCATGTTCTCCAGTAAAAATATAACCCGCTCCACCCATATCGGCCGCCAGCTGATAAACTTCGTCAAATGATTGGTTGAAAACTTTCTTACAAACACTTGCCTTTCGCAAATCACCGATAATAAATTCATCAGCAGGACTATTGCTGTAAACAGGACGCTTCAAATCGACGGCCCTGACGTAGTAATGGCGCTGCTTCAATTTCTTGACTAAGTGGCTCCCAATAAAACCACCCGCGCCACAAACAAGAGCCCGCTTTGAATTTGTTTTGTTTTTCGTCACAATAAAACAAATACATTGTTTTTAGGCAAAAGACAATATCTTGTTATTTACTCATAAATAAATCATAATTCGCTCATGGTGAAAATATCAGTTATTACCGTTGTTTATAACGGTGAGGACCATATTGAAGAAGCAATCAAAACGGTTCTTAGTCAGACCTATAAAAATATTGAGCTTATTATTATCGATGGCAAGTCCACTGATAATACCTTAGGAATAATTGCGAAATACAAAAGTAAAATCGACATCTTATTGAGCGAAAAAGATAAGGGTATTTTTGATGCAATGAACAAGGGGATCGATCTTGCAACGGGAGATGTAATTGTATTTCACAATGTTGGGGATTTTTATACGAACCACGATGTTTTTAGCAAGGTCGCTGCCGTTTTTGAAGATAAAAAAATTGATGGCTGTTATGGTGATGCTCTTTTTGTTGATAAAAAACAAAGTAGCAGGGTCGTAAGAGTCTGGAAGTCTGGTCAATATAATTCAAGGAAGCTCGTATTCGGCTGGATGCCGCAGCACCAGACTTTCTTCGCGAGGCGCGAAGTTTATAAAAAGAATGGTAAATTCAAGTACAAGCTGTCCATATCTGCTGATTATGAAATGATGCTGAGATTTTTCGGTAAAAGGAAGATATCGACATATTATATACCTGAGTTTTTAGTAAAACTGAGGGTAGGGGGAAATAGTAACAGAAATTTTGCGACTTATTTCGTGAGTCTTAAGCAGGATTACTTGAGCTGGACAAGCAACTGGCCTGCAAAAAGAGCCGTGTCTATTTTTTCTGTTATTTACAAGAAGGTTCATAAAATTCCGCAGTTTTTTACACGAGTAAAAAAATAAACTATTGGTTAGGGAAAATAAGACATAGACCGGTTTACTCAAAATCTTCACGTTTCTCGCGGGCAAATGCCAGCCAAGACTCAAATATCTCAAGTAGGGTTTTTAGCGGGGCTTCGATAATAAAATCCCAGAAGAACAAGGTAAAGTTGTAGTCTGACCATTTGTCTGACAGAAATTTTCCGATTACGACAAATGGCAAGAGGATGAAATTAAACAATCCGGCAGTTACCGTGTCTTCGCCTTGACGTATTTCGAGTTCATGAGCCTTCCCACGGATTCTAAATGCTAAGAAGCTGACTAAGGATATAAAGAAGAAGAACAAAACAATGCTGGCGACATTAAATTGCAGACTAATCAGCATCCAAACCACGAGCGCTAGAATGCTAAGTGACAAAATGGTGTAAAAGAAATTGAATATCAGATAGCCTTTTGAACGTGGAGTCGTTAAGGTTCTAAGAGGTTTGGTAGCAAGCGAGCTGTCTGAAACGGCGCTTTGAATCGATTGCAGTAAGAGTGTGGTATTTTTGCGCCCTGGGATTTTGATGAATATCCCGGCAACGACCATCAATAGCGGCGGTAGAATGATGTTGACTACAAGGGCAAAATAATTTAGCTCGCCAATAAATTTTAATTCAAATGGTACCTCGACCAAAAAAGCAAAAACAGTTTTGGTGGCAAAGACGAAAATAATTGCCCGAGCCAGGGCGCGAAGAACTTTTTTATAAATCTCGCGATTGCGCCTAAAAATAACCGCCTGAGCTTTAATTCTTAAAGATTTTTCCTCGCCAAAGGTTGAAATGAGGTTCTCTTTGCTGGAGTTAAGGACATCCCAGATGACAATAAATGGGGCGATATTAATTTTAATATATTTGAAGACCTTGGATTTTTTACTTTCCTTCAAGTACCCAGTGATTAGATCGTTAATATGGTCAAAATTCTCGCCATAATGGGCAGCTTCTCTTTTATCAATAATCGGCCAATCGGGGTAGAAAAATCTCATTAGTTTAAACCTAATCTGCTCATTGTCGGACTTAAACACAAGTCTTTCAATGGCAATGCTGACTTGTGCCTCAACCTCGATGGCCGACTTCTCTGCGTCTAGCTTGATATTGTTCTGAAGAACCGTTTTTACGAATTGAAAATACTCCTCTTTTCCCTCTGTCGGAGACAGGAGCTCTTCGATTTCACAGGCGCTGTGTTCTAAAAGAATGTTTTGTGCAAAAATTTGTCCTTGGTTAGACTTAGTATAGGTACGGACAAAAGCATACTTTTTGAGAATTTGATCAACCTTTTCTATATATGATTCGGGTAGGGTTTCATTGGTAAAGTATCGGGCCCAGACGAGCTCATGCAGGAGTCTCTTTGCGATATCGGGTCGACCGAAAACAGTTTTTCGTTTTAAAATACGCTTAACCGCATTTTTCAGAAAAAGATGTTCTTCTTGGTAATCGATGGCATTGCGTAGCTTTTCGTAATAAAAAGCCGCAGCCGACAGAGATTCGTTGACTTTTATTTTAGGTTCTTCTTTTTCTTTTGCTTGATCGGGCTTTTTGACTGTTCGTTCCCGACCTAAAATAGCAATTGCTCTGGATAAATTCTCGTTCATGTTTTTTATTCTCTGGGGGCTTGGTAGAATGTGAAAGTGATTTGGATTATTTTTATTCTAGATATTTTTTGGTCAGCAGCGGGTTTTGCGGTGGACATTCCCAAGCTTTCTAATATCCCGGCCTATTTATGGCCGTTCGTTCTAATCTGCCCCATTTACCCATTACTGCTCGCGCTTATATGGTACATGTATATCAAAAAAAGGCCGATAAACCAATACCTGCTGTCGTTTGCGACTCTCCCAAGCATTGTTTTTGGTGTTTTAGCGGTCGTATTTTATCCGACAGCTATGATTTATCAGGGAACTTCTTTAAGAGATATCGGCCAAATTTTTTGGGTGTTGTTTTACGCTGTCCAGGGTTTATATCTCTTTGAGAAGAATAAATTTTCCGCCCTGGCACTTTTTATACCTAGCCTTTACTTAATAATAAAACTCTATTTGGACATAAGGTATGGCACGTTTGGATATCTAGACGTAGAGGGGATTGAGTCAAATAGCCTGCTAGCGCTATTTCTAGGGGCGCTTATCTTTGTTATTTTCGTAGCTGGATGGAAATTATTCAGGGAGCATCTCGATAAGACCAATTGAATGCATTCGAGTTGAAAATATTTTAGGTCGTAGTATTCTGTAGCCCTCTTTCCCAGACAAAACCATGTATTTGCCTTTTCGCAAACGAGTAGTGAACTCGCCCTTCTCGTTTGTGACGGCGCCCTTTACAAATTCGGTGCCGCGATCGTTCATAATTCTGACAACCGCGAAGGCAATTGGGAGACGAGTGTGTTTGTCTACCACTTTTCCTGAAAATCTACTACTGTTCCATCTAACTATTACAACTCCCCACAGAACCAGATATAAGGCTAAAATTAGCAGATTGACTGTAGATGCCTGAAGGAAGAGAACGTACAAAGAAAGTAGGGTGCCGATAAAAATCGAAATGATTCCTATCGTAAAAAAAGTAGTTTGGAAAGATTGATAAAATGAGAAATAAATTGCTCGGGATATATCTGTCTTTTTTATGCTCCCAAGCAGAAGGGGATTAACAGAGGGGACAGTGCCAAAGTCTTTTACATTAATCAGATCGCTTTGTTTGTAAAAATCTCCGTCTGACGAAATAATTTGAGCACCTGGAATACCAGGTCTGATTTTGTAATTTCCGGGTTTAACTTTGAACCCGTACTCGCCGCTCTCATCGCTGTAAGTTTTGGCGACGACCTGCTCGTATCCGTCTTTTTCAACCATCACTAACTCTAGGGGGACCATTCGCAGCGGTTCATGGCTAGGGGAAACAAGGACTTTCCCCCATTTCGGATATCTCCTTTTAATAAAGCCAAATGGGACCATGAAAATTAAATGGACGACTGAAGGAATAAATGGAGTCGCCCCATTGACGACTAGAGCTGTGGCAAATGTGGACATCGACGCAGATACTCCCATCGACACAATCGAAGTGACAGCCATGGCTAGAGGAGGGATTACTTTTACTTCACTTATTTCACTGATTTTGTTTAGAGCAATCGGCGATTCGACCGTTTGAGCGACCACTGGGGTTGGGGAAATTACGCCGAGGCCTGTCTTGAAGACATTGACTCTGAAACTTACCGCATTGGTTTGATGTCCACCTACATATGCGATCGCATGGACGATCGCTCCTGTTTGAATCTGTTGTTCAAGCAATAGGAGGTTAGCCGCGTAGTTATTGCCACTAGTTTGAATTTGTCCAAACTTCCACTGACTGGCCCCAATACCTTCGATAGAGACGTCCCATTGCTCTACATTAAGGGTTTTTTGCGGGTCAGCTGGATCGATAACTTTAAGTAAAACTTTGACGCTACCGCTTTGCGCAAGCTCTTTGGATATTTCCTGCCCGCTTGACACAGATGCGCTATCGGCCTGAACGTTAATTGTAAGAATATATCCGTATACTTCAGCTTTTACTCGAGAGCTGATCATAACACAAAAAAGTGCAATGATTGTAACGCAAAAAACCTTTGGTAGTTGTCTCAAAGTCATCATCTTCATTATAATAAAATTGGTATAATTAAGCCAATGCAAAAAAGAATTACCAAAATCCTTGGACTTTTTTTAGGTATTTTATTGCTTATCGGTCTTTTTTCCGTTTATAGCAATTATGCCAATCTTGGTTTAAATAAAAATTCACTGAGTAATTTTTCCTGTGGAACATTAACTAACGTGAGGGCAAGGTCGGCTTCGTTTAATAATCTAGCAAAATTGACCAAGCCGCTTTTATTTTTTGACAAGAATCTGCAAAATAAGCTGTCCTTACTCTCTGACGCAAACATCTTAGTTCCTCAGCTTAAGTATTTTCTTGGTTGTGATCAAGAGAGGACATTTCTAGTTTTACTGCAAGATAATGCCGAGCTAAGGCCGTCGGGCGGATTCTGGGGAAGCTACGGTGTTTTGAAAGTTAAGTCTGGAAAAATTACATCTTTTGTTACTGCAAATAGTTTTGATTTGGATATTGAAAATCAAGGTAAGTTCGAGGCGCCCTCGTCTACGGAGGGTATTTTTGAAGAGCAGTGGAGGTTCTGGAACTCCAACTGGTGGCCCGATTTTAAAATATCCGCAGATCAGGGGCTTTTCTTTATGAATAAGGTAAGGCCTGATGATAAATTTGACGCTGTTATCGGGGCGAATGTTGATTATCTCTTGGAGCTATTAAAAATATCAGGCGATGTTAAAGTCCCCGACTACGCATTTTCTGTAAATTCCCAGAACTTTGTCCAAAAAATGATCTACGAACCTTCAAACCCCGCTATTTTCAAAGAAAAGGGACAAGACCCCCAATATTTGAATCCCGCAGATAAAAAACCGCTTTTAGCGGAGCTGGCTAAAAACATAATCGAGCAAATTATTTCGATGCACAAGGAAACCGATTTTGGCATGGTAACGTATCGAGCGCTCAATGATCAAAATATGGTAATCTACAGTTTCGATCCAAACAGACAAGCTTTCCTGAGCAGATATCTCTGGACGGGCCAGATTGCGACGGATAAAAATATTGCCCTTGTTACCGATGCAAACGTAGGCTCTAAGCTGGACTTTTTTGTAGACAAAAACGCAAAAACCAAGAAAGTTGGGCCAGGAGAATACGAAATGACCCTTGAATACCAGAATTCATACTCCGCTACATCAAAGACCCTGCCATATTCTATCTACCGCAACTACCTGAGGATCTTTCTCCCGAAGGATTCCAGTCTAGTTTCATATACTGGAGGCGAATCTAATGCCCAGCTTATAGAAGATGAGAAGATGAATTTATCAGCAGTAAAGGTACTGCTGGTCGTTTCCCCTGGTCAGACAAAGACATTTAAATTTAGATGGCGAGTACCCAAACAGTACGAAACACAGGGCCTTGAGGTTTTGAAGCAGTCTGGGTCCAGATTGCTTATTAACAGATAGGGCGCATTGTTAATTGTCTTTGGTTCTACTAAAATAAGAATATACGGTAAGACAATTATTAGGAGGGGCATTGCCAAAACAGCTTTCTACTTTAGGAGTTTTTAATAAGTTTCGGATCGTTATCATCGGTTTTGTGATTGCGGTTGCAGTTTTAACTTACGTCTTTTTCTCTAGTAGCGCGCCGACATATAGTGTCAAAACCAAAATCTTTGTCAGCTCGACGGTCAATTCTGCGATTGCTAATATTTACGACGCTCCATATACTGACCGAGCTGTAAAAACAATCTCTGCCCTCATTACCAATGAAACGGTTTTAGCTGATATCTCAGAGCAAACCGGCCTCAGCAAAGATGATGTTAAAAAAAGCATTAAATCTCGCTACATAATTGGTACACAAATTATCGAGATTACAGTTACCGGCAAAGATACTCAGGTGATTTCAAGTATTGCAAGCTTCTACCCAGACGCTCTCTCTGGCTATCTCTCGACTATTCAGCAGACGACGGATCAGAAGGAAAAGATCTCTATTGCAGTGGCCGAGAGTCCGACCGACCCCACGCAGGTTAGTTTTAAAATCTGGCAGATAGTTTTGATGGGGGCACTCGGGGCTTTGGTCTTAGGAGTTTGCATCGCCTATCTTGTTGAGCTTTTAGATTCAAGCATACACAGTTCTAAGGATTTTACCGAAATAAACATCAACCATCTTGGTGATTTTGGCGTAATGAAGAAATTAACCGCCGACAGCCCCATAACCAATCAACAAAATGTCTTTGTCGCCGAGATGCTTCGCGAAATCAGAACAAATATTACTTCTCTTAAGGCAAATATCAAGTCGATCACGGTCACTTCTGCCAACCCGAAAGAAGGTAAGTCGATTTTCATTTCCAGTCTCGCGATACTGCTTGCCGAGGCTAAAAAGAGGGTAGTGATTATAGATGCGGATTTACGCTCCCCTTCGATTCACAAAATTTTTAATATTGCCAATAAAGTTGGTCTTGGCGATTACCTGAAGGGTAAATGTAAAGCCGAAGAAGCTATTATCAGAACAGATTTTAAAAATCTTTTTCTTGTTACTGCTGGGGTAAGAGTAGGAGATCCTTCTGAATCTTTAAGCCAGCCCGAATTGGAAGCTTTTATAAAATGGCTTACAGAAGAGTTTGGAGCTGATTATATTTTGATCGATACTCCCCCGCTCGGGATGATAACAGATGCGGCAATAATATCTAAAAAGACCGACGGAACTGTTTTTGTTGCCGAAGAAGGCAAGACGACTAAAGGCGATTTGCGAAGGGTTCAAAATGCAATTGAGAGAGTCAGTGGGAAAGTTATTGGCGCGGTCTTAACCAAGGCCAAGGGTGGTGCAAAGCGAATATATGGTTATATTTAACCTTTCGATCTGAGTTTAACTCTCCTGAGCTACAAAATACTCCTCAATAGTCCAAGAGCGAAAAGCCTGAGTCTATATTTCAAGACCCAATTTTTTATAGATGTCCAAGTATTGATCGATCATCTTTTTAGTGGAAAACTTCCTGCAGGCTTTAAGGTTTTCGGTTATTAAGTCAGATCTAAAACTTGGATTCTTGATAATTTGGTTTGCAATTTTTACATATGCCTTTGTATCGTTTGGGTCAGGAGCAAATATGCGATTTGGTATTATTTCGGGCAAAGATCCACGATTCGATCCGATGACGGGACAGCCGCAAGCCATCGCTTCAATAACTGGCATTCCGAATCCTTCATACAAAGAAGGAAAGAGTAATAATAGGGCTCGATTATAAAGCGCCTCTAAAAGCTCGTCACTTGGAGTATCAATCAGGGTAATTCTCGAGCGGTTCACTGAGTCATTGAGGATTCTACGTTCTTGCTTAGAAAGGCTCTCTCCGGCTAGTACGAGGCCCAGGTCGGGGTGTTTAGTAGCAAGGCAGTCAAAGATCTTAATAACTCCAATCCGGTTCTTGTAGGCGAAGTTATTACCTACATGGAGAATATAACTGGCACCGATAAGACCAGATAGGCCAGAGTCGTTGATTCTCTTTATTGATTGGTGATTCGTTATCTGTTTAAAAGGATAGAAGAAACCCATATTTACGACTGAAGTTTTGCTTTTATCGATATTAAACAATCTAATTAGGTCGCGCCTTGTGTTCTTAGAGACGCAGACAATATGGTCGGCACTTTTTAAACCCTGACGGGATTTTTGTAAGAGAATCCTTGCTTTAGAGCCTTTCCTTAAACCACCCAAAAATCCCTCTTTTTCCTGGAGAAATGGAATCAGATCGTGGCAGGTAATGATCCTGGTTTTGTTTTTGAGGTTTAAAAGATATTCTCCTTGGGACACAACGTGGTAAATGCTCTCGTTGTCCATTGATCTTAAGCGGGGCCCAAAAAAAATAAATCTATCTATGTAAGAAAAGTATTTTTTTAAACTCCCAGTGAAGAACTTTGATAAAATCGGGTTTGCAGATATTGATTGAACGCGCAGCTTCCCCAGTTTATCTGACAGCTCATTTTCCATTGTCTGGCCAAAGTGAAGGATGCTTTGCTGGCCATCTTCTTTCATATTCTGAACAAGCACGATCCGTTTCATGGTAGCAGTTTATCAGATAGTGCTATCTTCAACAAAGAGAGAGCCTTTATCTCTTGGGGTAGTTACCAAAATCACTAAGCTAATGACCAGAAAATCTCGTATAAAAATATAGAACAGCATGTTTATTAACCCAAGAATCGACATTGTATACATGCTAAAACAGATCGACATAAAATAAAAAATCAGAAAAATTCCTAATAACTTATTCTGTAATGAATACAGAATCCGACCAATGGTTGCGAGCAAAAACGAGAGTATAAAGGGGATCGCAAACACCCCTACATATCCCCATCGGGCATAGGAGTCAGCTAGAAGGGTAATTGGACTCGAAGTAAATTCGTCAAACGGAACGTTGTAGTCCAGATACAACCTCTCGGGGCCATCATCCAAAGAAGGCTTGTCTTCATCAATAAATTTAGGTGTGTATAAATAGCTAATACGGTCAAAGTTTATAAATCCTGCATATGTCTTGGCTTCACCTACATTATCGATTACGACCTGGCCACTTGGTTCGGCGATACGGGTGAAAATTGAATAAAGAGGGTTGTCGTATTGGTTGTTATATAATGGCTGGTGATCTCTGATTACTGAAACAAGAATATCAATCCTCTGCGGGACGGTCCTTTCCTGAAAGTCGCCGTAGCTTCTTACATAACCAATAGTAAAAAGAATCGCAATGGCAAAAAATCCAAAAAAGACAGTCATAATTTTAAGATTTTTAAGTTTTAAATTGGAAAATAATACTCCAGAGAGAAAAACAAACAGAATTCTGACTGTCGTTGATCTTCCGCCAGGCAAGGCGAAAAGGAGCCCGCTGGCAATTAATATCAGGATAATAATAATATTTCTTTTCGAAAATGCAGGTTCTTTCATATAAGCGCCGAGGAAGAAGAAGAAGAGATATTGAACGGCGGAGAGTGCTGAGGTGAAATAAAGGATGCTGTCGGGGTTTAAAAAACTCCCTAAATTCGCTCGAGCGGTTAATATGCCCCCGACATATGAAATTGAAATCCAAGCGACTAAAATTGCCAGGGTAACCAACAAGCCCTTGACGACACTGCTCTCTGAGAGAGGGCTAGTTTTTTCAGCTTCCGGTGTTTTCCAAACAAAAGAGAAGCTAAACATCGTTCCCATAAATCCTCCCAGCAGAGCAATATTTAAAAGAACCATGGTGAGAAGAGTGTGCCTACCAATTAGAAAATCGGTATTTGGCAATAGGTAGAGGCAGCCGAGAAATCCCATGACCCAACAGAATATTGTTCCTAGGGCAAAAACTAGAGGTAATACTCCTGAAATTATCCTTCGGACCTTGATTAGATAGGATAGTTGTAAGATAAAAATTCCTAGTGCGCTAAAACCGAGCGCAAGTTCAAAGTAAGAAAAAGTTAAACTCAAAACAACGCCGCATGCCAATAAAATTAATGCCTTGTTTCTCACTTCTTAATTTTAGCATGTTTAAAATATCTGACTCCATTCTTGACTGGATTTGAAAAGGTCAATTCTATAATCTGCTCAAGCCTTCTTGTGTAAGTGTTATCTGCTGTGCAGATAGCACGATCTGCTGTTTTTTTTAATATGCGGTATTGCTTGGCGTGTCGTAGCAGATATTCGCACTTGTTAGCTAAATCGTGAGCCGTCGAGAAAAAACCCATCTCGGGTAGGTCTTTAAATATTTCTCTGTGCTCTTTTGTGTCTTCGTAAATTCCCACTCCACCACAGGCAGCAATTTCGAATGTACGCATCGTGTGTTGATCTCGATTTAAATGGCGCACCATCCCAAGGTTAATTTTACATTCCGCTATAGCCTGACAATAGGCGTCATTGTAAACATTTCCTTTATAATATTTCTTCAACTTTGGAAATTTAAACCAATCAGAGCCAAAGAGTCCAAAACTTCCAGTAAAATGTTTTAAAAATTTTCCAATGAATTGAGCTCTCTGCTCGTCAGCAGCTCCAATAAAACAAACATTTGGAGCGTCATTTGTCGTTCGACTTCGCACTTTTTTGTGTAGCTGAGGGTCAAATCCAAAAGGAATAAAAAATATGTTCTTCGCACCTGCTTTTTTTAAATCAGGGACAATATTTTTTTTGGTTGAGAATAATGTGTTGTAAGAAGCAATATTTTCAATAAATATTTTATTTAAATGAGCATGGTTCCAAGGATCGTCGGTCAAGTAATTCACGATATTCATTCCTTTATTCTGAATCAGTCGGAAAACGCGATTTTTTAGCGGAATAATTCCGGTTACTATTATAATGTCGAATCGATTTTTGTTGATTTGGTTTATTAGTCTGCCACTAATCGCCCAGTCCTTAATTCTCTTAATTTTAAACAGTTTATAAAACACTTTGCCCCAGTATGGTTCAGGGGGAATTTTTAAAATTCTATAGTTAGTATCGAGTTCGCTAATCTCACAACCTAATATTTTCGCCGATCGGACCAACATGCTTCCCAGGTGATAATCTTGGGAAACATTACCAACGATTAAGATCCTTTCCTTTTTTATTGATTTTTTGGGCCAGAAAAAAAGAAGCAGCTCACTTCGATTCACGAGTTCATAGCGGTAAGAGACGCCAACTTTTTGTATAAACTCGGGAATTCTATCTATATCGTTTTTGTTGTGGTAGGCGGAGACAGCGATAACGGGGGAAAATTTTTTAATAGTCTGGCGTGCCCCCTCCAAGACTTTTAATTCGTATCCCTCACTGTCAATTTTAATAAAATCAACTTTTTTAACATTGTTTAGTTTCACGAAACTATCAAGAGTGATCATTTTAATTTTTTTAAATTCATCATATTTTTGGGACGAGTCCTTGTAGTATTGGCTGTCGGTAATTGTATCAATCGCAGGGCAGTCACTGGCGACCGCTAGCTGTGCGCTTGAAATTTTATTTCCTAGGGCCGAGTCCAAACAACTAATATTCGAATACCTTCTAGAATTCTGTCTTAATTTATCAAATGTATCGGGCGATGGCTCAAAGGCAAAAACTTTACCACCTTTTGCAATAGCGGCCGCTCTAATCGAAAAAATTCCCATGTTTGCCCCGACGTCGATAACGTTTGAGTCATTTTTTATGAACCTTTGCGATTGATATTGGTCCTCAACAAATATCGCCCTAAAATGATGATTATTTATTAGAAGACAGTATATATCCGTCCAACTTGCTTTGGATTGTCTGACGAAATTGATAATAAGAAAAGCATTTCCGATAATTGGGAATATTCTCCTAGAAAATAACTTATTTAAGATTTTTCTGAGCATTTTCATGTTTTGTGTTTTGGAATGTAAAAAAATAAATCCTCCTCTGGCAGTTTGGATAGCCTGTGCCTATATAGAGGTTGGATTTGAGATATCATTTTAATAAGCTTGGTTTTATCGTCTTTGCAATGGTAAGCCGAAACGGCGATAACAGGCATTAATTTTTTGATTGTTTCTTTGCCACCCTGAATAATTCTTTTCTCATATCCCTCAGCGTCGATTTTTATAAAATCAACTTTTTTGATCTTTTTACTTTTAATAAAATCATCGATCGAAATCACGTCAACTTTTTGCTCTTTTTGATCAGCAGCGAGAAGGTTTATGTTGTAGCTATCACTATCAGTCATGAGATTAGAGGGAGGATATATTTTGGAGGTAGCAATGATCTTCTGGCAGGTAATATCGCCGACCCCAAGATTTAATACAGAAACATTCTTTTGCCTAGCAAAATTTTTCTCAAGGATTAAAAAAGTTGATTTTGTAGGTTCAAAGGAGAAAACCTTTCCCTTTTTGGCTAGGCTGGCTGCAAAAGCGCTGAAGGTACCCTGATGTGCTCCGATATCTAAAACGGTATCGTTAAGGCCAATAAATTCTCTTGCATGATATTGGTCTGCAAATATTATCATCAAAACACATAGGAATGAGTTTAAAATGCTGGTTTTATCTCTGTCTTTTTGCTCCAGAAGAAAAAATTTGTTTCCAAAAAGAAGAAAACTATTTTTTCGATCGGTTATCTCGTAATATAAATCTTTAAGTATCGCCTCGGCCATGATCTCATTATAATGATCAGGGTTAACTATTCCTGTAATTAGACATCTAAATAAATATTTAAAGCCAATTTTGTGACGCAGATAGGCTTTGAATAACACATAGCGCCTGGCTAATTTTGCCAGAACTGCATTACCGTAAAAAACAAAAATAGTTTTTTTGATTCGTTTGTCTTTTGCTAATTCAGCTAGCTCTATGATCATGAATCTCTTCTAGAATTTATTATTTTAACATTTGGTTTTGACGAATTCTCTTGGTCTGCAGAAATTGAGTTGTAGATAGCTGCAGCAGTCTTGTTTTCGGTTGGCAACTGCGTTTTTTTAAAGATGATGGTTTTCATGCATTTCTCGATTTTAGCAGATAAATCTTTCGGATCGTTATATTTGAAAATTCCACCATTTTTTCCGGATTTAATCAGGTCTTTTCCACAACCCACCCGATCACTCACAACGCAATAAAGTGAATATTCCAATGCTTCGTTTACAACCAAGCCCCATGTTTCGTCTCTTTTAGACGGTAAGACCAGCAAATCTGCTGCGCTATAATATTCTCCGATTTGGGTCTGATTTTTAAAACCAGAAAAGTGCACTCTTTTGCCAAGCACCTCTTTTGCTTTCTTCTCAAATTGTTCCCTTAGTTCGCCTTCTCCGACAGCGACTAGAAAAATTCGTTCCAAGGACTTTTTATCTAGCAATAAAAGTGCTTTCGTTATCATAAGTGGGTTTTTTTTATCGATCATTTTACCGCAAAACATAATTACAAAATTACCAAGATCTATTCCGAGCTTTTTTCTGATCGCGGATCTTTTGGGGAGGTATTTTCTAACCTGCTTTCTGACAAAATTCGTGTCAACGCTGTATTGACATGTGGTAATTTGAGATCTTTGAACAAGATGCTCCAAGAAATGTTCTCTGGAATTTACACCGATCGCAAAAAAGTGATCAAAATTCAGATAGAATTCTTTCAAGAAATATTGCCGAAAGGTTGACTTAATTTTTCCCCGTTTTTTAGCTTTATCTGTTGTTTCGGCCCGGAAAAGCAAATGCCTTTTCTGCTTTTTTAAAAAGATGGTCAAAAAATAGTAATAAATAGGAACATATCCCATAATCAAGACGTGTTCGGGGTTAAATTTCTTGATCTCATTGGCGGTTTTTTTTGCTAAGCGATAAGCCGATCGATATTTTCTGAGATCTTGCAAACCACCTTGGCTAATAAAAACAGATTTGTAGCCTCTTAGTACGTTACAATCCCATTTAAAACTGACCCCGAATTCTTCATCGAACGAAGAAGTTGAACCATGGGTTGAACCAAAGAAGACCGTCAGATCTAGCTCTTTATATTTGGCTAATTCGCGAAAAACTGCTGCATGATATTGAACGGGATGGGTTAAAACGATCGCGAGTTTAGTTTTTTTCATATTTTAAATCGGGTCAAAACTCTCCAGAACGAAGAATTAATTTTATTATTTATGGATACAAGATAGCATGTCTAAATTAAATTTAATATGTTATTGTTGGTTCAAATTATAAGATATGAAACTATTAATTATAACCCAGTATTATCCGCCGGAGCCAGTGACTAGCATGTCGATTGTCGCTGAAGGATTGGCGAAGAGGGGGCACGAAGTCACGGTTTTAACATCTTTTCCTAATTACCCAACTGGTAAAATTTACGATGGATATCGCCAAAAGTTTTTCTTTAGGGAGGATTTAAACGGGGTTAAAATAATCAGGGTTCCAGTTTTTCCAGATAAAAGTAAATTAATTGTGAGGCGATCGCGAAACTACTTAACTTTTTTTATTAACTGTTTTGTTACAAAGATTCTTACCAGGGATAAATTCGACATTATTTATGCCAATAATACCCCGGTTACGGTTGGCTATCTAGGAATATTGCTTGGCAAAATATATCGCAGGCCAGTGGTAGTAGATCTTCAAGATATTTGGCCCGAAAGTCTGCTGGCAACTGATGTGGTCAAAAACCCCTTAGCCGTCAATTTAATTCGTAAGATGACAATGTTAGTTTTTCGTCAAGCCAAAAAAATTACTGTTATTTCTCCTGGTTTTAAGCGAAACCTAGTCAAAAAGGGGATCGATGGCAACAAAATCGAGATCTTCTACAACAGCGCATATGAGGGAAGTTACGAACTTCCAAAATTCGATCCTGCACTAGCCAAAAAACTAAAGTTAGAAGGGTTTTTCAATGTCCTGTATGCCGGAAATCTTGGTCCAGCACAGGGAATTGAAAATATCATCGAAGCGGCTGATCTTTTACGCGATAATAAGAGCATCCAATTTATTTTGGCCGGCGCAGGAACAGAAACCGCTCGTCTTAAGGCGATAGTGAAAAAAAAGAAAATAAAAAGCGTTCGATTCTTTGGATGGCAAAAAATGGATTTTATGCCAACGCTGTATAGCCTTTGCCAGGCGATAATGGTGCACTTAACTGACGATGCGCTTTTTAAGATTACAATTCCAGGCAAGACGCAGTCGTGTCTTTTAAGTGGAAGGCCTGTGATTGCCTCTATTGCAGGAGACGGTCGAGAGCTAATATTAAAAGCAAAGGCCGGGATAGCTGCTGAGCCGATGAATCCAGTCTCTCTTTCTAGGGCTATCAACAAAATCTACAAACTTAACAAGAAAAGCGCAGAGCGGATGGGTAAAAATGGACGTGATTTTTATTACGCAAACCTTTCGCCCGAGGTTCAGATTCCTCGTTATGAAAAAATGTTTTTAAGAATCACTAAGGCTTGATAAAAAATCTCTTTGCGGGTACTTTAAAACGGTCAAAGTTTAAAGAAGGGGATTTTTTATGTCAACAGGAAAATTTTCGTACCTTTCAGCCAATACTTTCCCGATTAAAATCTTTTTAAATAGGGAGCTTATCGACAATCTGCTCGAAAAGGGATTGATCAACTCGATTCACATTCAGTTAATTCCAACCAATAGATGCAACTTTAAGTGCGATTTTTGCTCCTGCGCGAACAAGAAGGACTCCGAGGAGCTATCTTTTGATGATTATTTAAAAATTATTGACAACGCCAAACGTTGCGGATGCAAGGCTGTGACGATTACCGGCGGAGGGGAGCCCTTGATGCATCCCAGGATCGGCGAAATCATCGACGATCTACGTAAACGTAAGATTAAGATTGGCTTAACAACGAACGGATCGCTTATAAGTCGTCTAAATAAGCGCCAGCTTGACTCTATGACCTGGATCAGAGTCTCTGGGGGCGATTCGATGAGTAAAAATTTAAAGAGGGTTGGGATTAGATCTGAGCAATATTGGAAAAATCTATCTGAAGCGGTCAAAAAGGCTCCGAAAGTTGACTGGTCATTTAGCTATGTATATACCGATAAACCAGATCTAAAACTAATGAAGGAATATGTTCGGTTTGCCAATAAAAACAAATTTGCCCATGTTCGAATAACTCCAGATATCTTAGATCTAGAGCACACTCGAGATATTTCAAAAATAAAAATGAGTATCCAAAGGGCTAAAATCGATGATTCTAAGGTTGTTTACCAGGAGCGCAAAAGTTTCGAGCATGGAGCCAAAGAGTGTTACATTAGTTTATTGAAACCCCTGATTGGGGCTGATGGCTATATTTACCCATGCTGCGGGACACAATACGCCAAGAAGAATCCAACCCGCGACAATGATCCGAAAATGCGTATCTGCAAAGCAACTGAGATCGACCAATTCTTTAAAGGTAAGGTACCGTTTGATGGCTCAAAATGCGTCAAATGTTATTACAATGAATATAATATTTTGCTTAAAACTATTATTGAAGGCGTTAATCATCAGGAATTTGTTTGAGGGCGGTTCTAGATATCCTCTTTCTCAAACACATTGCCTCCAATATGATCTTGACATCTTGAACTAGCGAAATATTATCGATGTATTTCAAGTCATAGCCTAATTTTTTTTCTGGCTCCAAGCTTGTGGCACTGTGAATCTGCGCCAAGCCGATTATTCCCTGAGGGACACTCAGTCTCTTGGGCCAGCCGTGAATCTTTTTGGACAAGAGTTTATGAAAATACGGTCTTTCTGGTCTTGGACCAATAAAGCTCATCTTTCCTGTTAATACGTTTAAAAATTGCGGAATCTCGTTTAAATAATATCTACTTAAAAACCGACCGACCCTGGTAAATCTTGGATCGTCAAAACTTTTTGTAAGAATTGGTCCATTTTTCTCTGCATTTAGCCCCATTGTTCTAAATTTATAAATATTAAATTCCCTACCTCTATAACCAAGTCTTTTCTGAATAAAGAATACTGGCCACCCGTCAAAAATAAACACGATTAAAGCTGTTGCTAGTATAAGTGGTAACAAGATAATCAAAGCAATCAAAGCGATCGGTTTCTCTAAAATGTTTTTAATAAAAATGTACATTCTTCCTATTTTTTAGCCAAAACATAGTACTGTTCCCAGAACATTTTTCTTACCACTCTGACTGGAAGGCTTCTATTGCTGGTGAAGGGGATCAGTCTTTCGGACTCAATCTTAAAATTACTTTTGATAAGCTCTTTTTTTAAACTTCGGGCTTTAAAGTGATGTGGATGACATGTGTCAGACCGATTCAGTAACCTGACTAAAAAAGGGCCGACATTTTTGACCACATGTACTTCGAGAAATAACACCCCATTTTTTTTCAGAATTCGCCAGACTTCGTTCAAGGTTTTGATTGGATCCTCACAGTGATCAAGAACGTTGTAGCAAATGACTATGTCGAAGAAATTACTTTCAAAATCAGTTTTTTCTCCTTTGCCTTTAATGTATTCTACGTCCTTTTTGCTATAGCAACCAGATTCCAAGTATTCATCCATCAGCGGATCAAGTCCATATTTTTTTCCAGGTGGCAAAAAATTAATTGGGCCTTTGGGGCCGCAGCCAATTTCGAGGACAGTCTTATGTCTAAAGCTGGCTAGATTTAATCCGATTTTTTTCAATTCTGCCTCCACAAAACGCTCCGAATATTTTTCCGGAGGAGTATATTTTTGTTTCCAAAAATTAAACTCCGCGCTTTGAGCTTTTTGCCAGCGCGTTTTGTCTTGTGCCATATTACTAATTTATCGCTTATTTTCAAAAACACAATCTCAATTGAGTCGCTGTAAGCTGTAATAAATTGTGATAAAATAATATTAGAAAATAATACCCTAAGGAGGGGAGTATGAAGAAAACATATTGGCCAGCTCTTGTAGCTGGGGGGAGCACATTGCTTCTAGCGGGGAGTGCTTTGGCACAGGATGCTACAGACAGCATCGATACTGAGTCATTGCAACAAGCATTAGATCAAGCGCAGGTTGATGCTGCGGCTGGTGCGGTTGCCGCAACTGGTGCGGCTGCAGTTGGAATCGGATTGATTGTTTTCTGGCTAATCTTTGGGGTGATTGGGTTTGCTCTATGGCTTTGGGCGTTAATCGATGTTATTCGAAGACAGTTCAAGGACCCAAACAACAAGATTCTTTGGCTTGTTCTTATTATTGTTATTCCTTGGATTGGATCGATTGTCTATCTTATCGCCGGACGCAAGAGTGGCGAAATTGTAGCCTCCAGCTAGTTTTAAAGAGATTTACTGACGGTTTGGTAGCAGGCGGCTTAGGTAGCCGAAATATCGGCTTGAGTTAAAATTCAGTCTTGAACTGCAGGTTTTGTTGATGTCATCCAAGTCATCTTGGGATAATTTCGGGTCCTTAAGGTTACTTAGGTCTAGAATATCGTGCATGATTGCCTGTGGATTTGAAATATGATCACCACCTAGAGCGTGTCCAAGCTCGTGCATCAGAACCAGCCTTAGTTCCTCTTCGTTTCCAAATGTATAAATATTTATGGTCGCGTCCGAGGGACTATATTCACCCTTGGTAACGATTTCGTCTTTTTTGGCGTTCAAAACAGTATTCAACTGTGTCAGGTCGTTGTTGTATGAACCGGCGTTAACGTTAAATACTTCGGCCATTTGCTTTAAGGTTGCTTGCATCTGTTCAAGGGTTTTACGCTGCGACTCTAGCGAGCTAAATACATCTGCTGGTGCTCCACCTTGACTGTTCCACTTTTTGACCTCGGAGTTATAGCTGTCGAGCTTGGATTGATAAGAGGCGAGAAAATCGTTAAATTTCTGATTTTGGCTGTCCAGAGTGCTTTTTGAGCTTTTGATTTGATCGAGTTCACCGTTTAGTTTATCTAGTTCCTCCTGGCGCTGGTCATAGACTAAGTTGATTTTCAGCCCAGCATTTTGATCGAAATTGAGAAGATTCTTTCCGTCAGTTGTGTTCCAGCGTTCAGACGCGTCCTGCGCAACATTTTTAACCTCAGCCTGTGTCGTCTTGAATCGTGAGTCGACGCTCCCAATTGAATATTTAACAGGAAACTTACAAGAGAATATATTTGTATAAGCGAAATATCCGCCGGTCAGGATTAGAATCACGGCAGCCAGCGAGATCAGGATGTTGCCAATACGTGAAGATGCTTTAGTTTTCATGTATATATTTTATCCTGAAGATGGTTATTAAAACAAGGCAAAGGGACAGTTTATGCACGAGTTATCAAAAAATTCTAAAAAGCGCATCGGTCTTGCCGACCCGCTTTAAGATAAAGTGGAATGGCCGTCAGAACGAGAATAGCCCCAACGATCCAAGTTGTTTCAATTGAGGTTTTATTGGCCAAAAGTCCAAATCCAAACAGTCCGATGGCGGCGCCAAATGAAGTAAACATCGCGTCAAACGAAATAATCGTGGCGCGCATATCTTCGCTGGCACATCGGTTTACATAGGCTAACTGTACCGGTTGCATCATTCCGCGTCCTATCTCGTGAAACAGGAAGCCCGAGATTGCCAAAGCCACAATCGGAGTTGAAGCCGAAATTGCGATTAACACCGCTACGAAAATCGTGCCAAAGATCATGATATTGGCGTAATTGGCATTAGCTTTAATCAATCTGTTGGAAATATAAACTCCAAACAGGGTGAATACTGCCATAACCGCCCAAAGCCAACCCATTATTTGAATTTTATCGAAAAGCATAGCGTTAAATCTGATACCCCAAAACATGTTAAACGGTTGGAAGCACAGGAATAAGAGGCCGTTTCCAAGTACCACCCAAAGAAGTACTTTGTGTGAGAATGAATATTTGGTTGCACTAATAGCGATATCTTTAACTTTGACGAAAGACTCCCATACTTTCAGTCCTTTAACTGGTTTACTGTCGTCTTTCATAAAAATCAGCAAAAACAGAAAGGTGAATATCGCTAAAAATGCGCCTGCGTAAAACGGAGCGGCGATATTAATGACGGCAAAGTAAGCGCCGACTACTCCTCCAATAATACCGGCAATTTTGCCGTATATGCTCGCTTGTGAAAAAACATAGTCAACTTTGCCCGTAAAGCCTTGGCCTTGCGAGGTTTTAACCATCCATGCTTCAAATGCGCCATAGGATAAAGCGGCAGAAAGGGCGATTAAGACTTCTGCAGCGGCAAAATTGTACACATTTGAAAACAATGGATACAAAAGATAACCGACTACTGCTAGAGATGCGGCGAGCAATACTGTTCTTTTTCGTCCTAACATATCGGCAATCGCGCCTGTTGGGATTTGCAGGACAGTTAAAGCAATCATGAAGACGAAGTTCATCATGCAGATCTGGAAAAAGTCTAACCCGTTTTTGTACAGAAAGATTGTATAAACGGCAAAAGTTAACGAACCAACCAAGCTATCCAAAAAAGAACCGGTGATATAAACGCTGGTTGCTTCCCTCTCCCTAATTCTATTTATTGTATTGCCAAATTGGGTAAACATTATGCAAATATGATATCAGGTTTAATCTTGTTTGTTAAGGTTGGGCTAAAACGACTACGGCCAGTCTTTGCCGGGGAGGCTAAGACTGGCCGTGGAGCTCTTGTGAAGTGAGCGGGGTAAAAAAACGGGGAAAATGTGTCGGGGTCAGCGCGGGAGTGGGCTAGTCACGGAAGCCCGCGCTGCGAAGGCGCGCCTTGACGGCCTCCTCGCTGTCGTTGAGGACTACCCGCGGCAGGTAGAGCCACTTTGCCGCTTCATACACGCTGTCCATGTGGGCTCCCTTGACGATGGCCCAGTGGTGGACGACCGGATTGGCCATCAGCTCGGCCTCGTACTTAGCCCAGTCCTTCACCTTGTAGTAGAAGTGAGTGCCGCGCGTCTCGGGGCCGTCTACCACTTCGGCCTCGTTGGTCATGAGGATCATGTCGCCGCCCATACCCGTCGACAATCGGGCCATGGTGACGGTATCGCCCAGCTCCATGTTGGAGGAGTGGAGATAGCCGGCACCCCTCTGCGGGAGGATCCAGCCCTCGCGCAGACAGGGCTGGCATCCGCTACGGCAGGTAGACGGCGCGAACGGTCCGCAGTGCCACGCCAGCACGTCGCCGCCCTCGCGAACGATCGTGAAGTCGGCGAACACGGGAGTGTGGAGCCCTATCGAGGCCGCCCCGAGGATCCCGAGCGACACGGTACCGAAGCGATCGGTCTCGCAGGACGTGGGAATCCCCATGTCGTTGATCAGCCCGAGGGGGTAGCAGGCCATGGTCTGCAAGGTCTCGAGAAGCTCGGGCCAGCACCGGACGGTCATCGCGTTGCAGCCGTTCTCTTGGAGCATCTCCATCAGGCCGTAGGTGAGGAGCACCTGGGTCTGGAGGACCTTGGGGTTGCAGGCCTCTGCCTCGGTGGTATTGATGCCCGCGAAGAGCGAGGCCACGGTCTCCTCCAGCCACTCCGGCGGGTCGGCCAGGCGAGCG
>Ga0247841_10001734_pt1 | contig 46617 bp, 41 predicted proteins | sample LaCruzMarch2015__2_FD_192410 | JGI IMG/M metagenome (GOLD analysis project Ga0247841, IMG submission 192410) | Freshwater microbial communities from meromictic Lake La Cruz, Castile-La Mancha, Spain - LaCruzMarch2015_18m | ecosystem: Environmental > Aquatic > Freshwater > Lake | place: Spain... | reverse complement strand
CTTTTTGTCCTAACATCTATTTCTTCTTCTTTTATTCTTTGACTTTTGATTACTGTTTTATTAGCTATTCTTATGCCAAAAAAAATAATCCCCCTCTATTTCTCCCTGAGTTGTGCAACACGCTCTATAGGTAGCGGATGGGAAAAGGGCTTCTATAAAACCACAAATGGTGGCGCTGATTGGACGGAACTTCCTGTAACAATCGGTGAAGGCGGAATTTTTGACTTAGCTTTTATAGACTCCCAGACTGGTGTTGGTTGTGGTCTTAATGCTGATTGGACTGAATCCAGTTTTATTAAAACAACAGACGGAGGTAATAACTGGAGTGAAGTGAGTACAACAGCTACAGAATTGATGAATCCAACGTCTATTAGTTTCCCTTCACAGAATATTGGATACATTTCCGGACATGATGGGGCTTGGAGTAAATCCTTGCTGATTAAAACAACAGATGGCGGCACTACCTGGACCGTTAAAAAAAGTGATTTCCCAATTAGTAATTCATTTTGTTTTGCTGATAACTCTGTTGGATATGTTGTCGGTGATGGCGGTTATATTTCAAAAACAACAAATGGAGGAGATACTTGGAACACTTTAACATCAAGTACAACTAAGAATTTACAGTCAGTCAGTTTTTATTCTTCAAATTTAGGAGTTGTATGCGGAAGTGAAGGAACTGTTATTAAGACTACGGATGGGGGTAACTCATGGTCTGATATATCTACCGGAAACACAAGTAAAACACTATATAAAATCAAGTTAGTCAGCCCGGTGAATATACTAACTTGCGGTTCAGGCGGGTCGATTTATCTTAGTAATAATAGCGGCTCAAGTTGGCAAGATCAATCGGTTGGAGGATCAGACCTCCGTTCAATTAGTCTGGCAGGAGGCTTAGGATGGATTATGGGAAGCAGTGGTGCTATTTACAAAGGTGATGCGCCTCTCCCCGTTGAACTCACTTCTTTCACTGCTTCTGCTTCAAACGGTATAATCTCCCTCAACTGGCAGACAGCAAATGAAATAAACAACTTCGGGTTTGAAGTTGAAAGGAAATTATCGGATAAATCAGATTGGGAAAACATCGGATTTGTATCGGGAAATGGCAACAGCAATTCATTAAAAGAATACTCATTTACCGATCCTCTTGACCTCAACCTTAACCTCAAATACCGCCTGAAACAAATCGATACCGACGGAAAGTTTGAGTATTCAAAAGAAATTTCTGTGGAGACAGACCTCTCAACCCCTAAAGAATTTGCATTATCTCAAAACTATCCCAATCCCTTCAATCCCACAACAACAATAGAGTTCTCGCTGCCAACGGACAGGAATGTAGAAATAAAGGTATATAATACACTCGGAGTAGAAGTTTCTTCGGTATTGAATGGATACAGAAAAGCAGGCTTGCACAAAATAGAATTCAACGCAAACAAACTGGCAAGCGGAATTTATTATTACAAGATAATCAGCGGTTCAGATTCGCAGATAAAGAAAATGATACTTATGAGATAGCTCAAACCCTGATACGGTGACACTATCCCATTATTAAAACTAAGCTATTTTAAAATAATTCTCAGTTATGTATAGTGAGAATAATTATAGAAATAAGAAATATATTTATTTATTATTGAAGGAAAATTACAATGAAAATAAAAATTCTTGCTCTCTTTTTATTACTGGGCAGCTTGGTTTTTGCCCAATATCCTGCTAACTTGTTTTGCAATGCAGAAGGTCTTTTGGGAGAACCGGCCGGTGGAATATATGGCTATAATGACTGGTTTACAAACGTCTCTTTTGCCGGCATAAACAATAGTGCAGTAAAAGGCGGTTGGATAACCAGATATACCGCCGTTCATGGCAGTGTCCGTCGAGGTGAAACTTACACACTCTCAGTAACTGTCAATAGTGCTGGTGCTGATTTTTCTTACCAATATATAGGGGCATATATTGACTGGAACCGTGACGGTGACTGCGGAACCCGTTCCGGCGAAAGGATATTAGATGTTGGGGAAGGTTATGAAGTGGGAAAAGGCGGAACTCATCCTGCAACAATGACCAAAAATATTACTGTCCCTTTGAATGCAGCAATTGGTACAACCTGGTTAAGGGTTATGTTAGATGGTGACACACCCGGTGGAGTCGGTGATTATGAGTGTTTAGTAGGATATGGGGAAATTAAAGACTTTCCAATCGATGTTTTGGAAGCTCTCCCAGTTGAACTCACTTCTTTCACTGCTTCTGCTTCAAACGGTATAATCTCCCTCAACTGGCAGACAGCAAATGAAATAAACAACTTCGGGTTTGAAGTTGAAAGGAAATTATCGGATAAATCAGATTGGGAAAACATCGGATTTGTATCGGGAAATGGCAACAGCAATTCATTAAAAGAATACTCATTTACCGATCCTCTTGACCTCAACCTCAACCTCAACCTTAACCTCAAATACCGGCTGAAACAAATCGATACCGACGGAAAGTTTGAGTATTCAAAAGAAATTTCTGTGGAGACAGACCTCTCAACCCCTAAAGAATTTGCATTATCCCAAAACTATCCCAATCCTTTTAATCCGTCAACAGTGATCAGTTATGAGTTACCGGTGATGAGTAACGTATCATTAAAAGTCTTCGACATGATAGGCAACGAAGTGGCAACGCTGGTAAATGAAGAAAAACCCGCAGGGTATCATTCAGTAACCTTTGAAGCAGGCAAACTCGCCAGTGGTGTTTATATGTATCAATTGACCGCAGGTGATTTTTCCGTTACCAAAAAGTTAATACTGACAAAATAACTTTTGATCCTCACTCCCCATCCCCCCTCTCCAAAAAAGGAGAGGGGGCGGGAGCGGGTTCAATCTCATTTTCTATAAATATGTAATCCCTAAAGGGATTCAAAACAAAGATCTCCGTCAGCTGACGGACTAACGGATTCAACTTGTTAATGAAAACCCCCCTTCTTTTCCCCCCTTTAGTAAAGGGGGGAAATGGATTGTAGGGGGTGAGCCCTCTCCCCATAGTTAAAACTATGGGTTAATGATATATAAGTAAAATATTTTCTTAGGCAATTGACGTAAAATGCGCCTCGCCAGGACTGAAGCCAGGGGGTGAATGTAATCTCACCGTCCGTCAGTCCTCGTCCACTTACGGAGAGAGATATCGGATCCCCTTTACAACTTGATAAACTTTACGAACTTTATAACTTCTTTTCTCCTCAGTCTCGGCTTCCCTTTATAACTTTTTCCTTCCCCTGAGTCGGAGTCTTAACAAATCAACAAATCGGCAAAAATCCTTTTCCAATTTTCCAATTTTCCAATTTTCCATCATTCCATCATTCCTCCCTCCGTCTTCCGTCAGTCCCGTTTGGGCGGGATCTTCTGTTTACCGTTTCCTGTTTACTGTTTACCGTTTCCCGTTTCCTGTTTCCTGTTTCCTGTTTACCGTTTACCGTTTACCGTTTACCGTTTACCATTTCCTGTTTACCGTTTACCGTTTACCATTTCCTGTTTACCGTTTACCGTTTACCGTTTACCGTTTCCTGTTTACCGTTTCCTGTTTACCGTTTCCTGTTTCCTGTTTCCTGTTTCCTGTTTACTGTTTCCTGTTTCCTGTTTACTGTTTCCTGTTTCCTGTTTCCTGTTTACTGTTTACTGTTTACTGTTTCCTGTTTACTGTTTCCTGTCCTCTCCCTCCCTCCCTTGCCTCTCACATTGCTGAATTATTCAACACCCGGTTCCTGATTAACCTCCCAAAATGCTAAAGATACCAAATTATTACCCTGTTTTCTCACTTCACACCCTCGCTCCTCCTTCGATCTAACTTCGATCACCCATGCCTTAAAGGGCACTAATAATTACCCTAAAATCCATTCTCCGGGAACTGTTAATTTATTCAACACTCTCAAAGGCTATTATGCAAATTTAGTTGGAGCAAATTAGAAATTAATTATACGATGAAAATTCTTCTAAACTTAAAGTAAATTATTCGCAACATTACTAAATTATGGGTCTTAAGTTGACACCTGTTCCCCCTTGGGCGGCACAATTCCAAATTCATAATTAATTTTTATTGCTTTTTATCTCATATCTGAGTAACTTTAACATCTTATTTTTTAAAATTTTGGAGATGTTTGCCCTATGGGTATGATGGCTAAAATGCGCAATTTAGCTCCGGCTTTCATAATTACGGTCGGTGGTCTATTTGTTTTATATATGGTAATTTCTGACTCTAATGTTCAGGAGTTTATTGGTGCACGTTCTAACAACGTCGGCTCCGTTAACGGACGGGACATTACTTATCAGGAATTCAACTCTTTCGTTGACCGTGCTGTCGAGAATCAGAAAGCTCAGACAGGACAGGATATCCCTGAAGAGCAGATGGATCAGTTCCGCGATCAGGTCTGGGATGCTATGGTTACGCAGATCCTTACTGAAGAGCAGCTTGATAAGTTCGGAATCGCAATCAGCGACCAGGAAATCCGTGATGTTATCCTCGGAGAAAATCCGCCTGAATTCCTGAAAAAAAACTTTGTCGATTCTCTCGGCAGGTTTAACAGGGAAATGTATCAGTCCGCACTCTTTGATGCCCGCAACAAAGATGCTTTGCTTCAGGCAGAGGAAGCCGTCAGGCAACAGCTCCTTAGCCAGAAACTTCAGAATATGCTCTTTGCTTCTATTACCGTAAGCGAAGGTGAATTAAAAAGAAAGTTTGTTGACCAGAATGTCAAGATGAACGCTGAATTTGTCCTCGTTGACGCTAACACTATTCCTGATAATCAGGTTAAAGTTACTGACGATGACCTCAGAAAATATTACGACGAAAATCCCGATCAGTTCAGCATCAAAGACCAGAGAAAAATCAAATACGCAACTTTCAATATCGTTCCTTCACGCAAGGACTCCGATATGGTTTTCCAGACATTGAAGAGCGTTGTTGAGTCCGCAAAAAACGATACTGCCGGTTTCAAGTTCTATATTGACAGTTATTCGGAAACTCCTTATGCAATAGATACAAACAGCGTTAACCAGCTCCCTGGTTCACTTGCAGGCATCATCGGCACCCTCACCCCGGGCACTATAGTCGGTCCGCTGGAAACAGGAACAGGTTATGCCCTCTATAAATACCTTGGCACCGCACCGGGAACAGAAACAGTCGCAAAAGCTTCGCATATTCTTATTCCCACTACCGGCAATGACGTAAAAGATCTTGAAGATGCCAATAAAATTTACAACCAGCTTACTGGCGGAGCAGACTTCGCTCCCCTTGCAAAACAATATTCCAAAGATCCCGGCAGCGCTCAAAAGGGGGGCGACCTCGGATGGTTCGGCAAAGGACAGATGATTAAAGAATTCGAAGACGCTTGCTTCAACGGTCCCCTCAATCAGATTCAGAAACCAATCAAAACCTCCTATGGTTATCATATTATCAAAGTGACCGGAAGATCCAATACAAAATACATCACCGAAAAAATTACGGGAAACATAAAACCGTCAGGTCTTACAAGAGAAGAAATTTACAACCAGGCTAAAGATTTCGCTTATCTGGCAGAGAAAAACAGCTTTGATACAGAAGCTAAATTGTTAAAGCTCGCCGTTCAGGAAACACAGCCTTTTGAAGAAGATGCACAGGTTATTCCCGGTGTAGGATACAACAAATCAATTATCAAATATACATTTGACAACGGACTCAATACAATCAGCCCCGTCTTCAAAACACAGGGAGGCTATATTGTATTCATGGTTTCAGACATAACCAAAGCAGGCGTTAAGCCGTTTGATAAAGTCAAAGAAGAACTCAAGACTCTTGTTACAAAAGAGAAAAAATTCGAGAAAGCTTTATCAATTGCCAACAACATAGTTGCCAAAACCAACGGTAATTTAAGCACTGCTCCCCAGGTATATGCTCAGGCAAGATTCGACACAACCGGCGAATTCACCCCTGCCGGCAGTATCCCTAAATTAGGCCAAGAATACAACGTTGCTAATGTTGCTTACAAAGCTCCTCTGAATAAAGTTACCGGTCCTGTCAAAGGTCAGAGAGGTTATTACATCGTAAAAGTTCTTAACCGCACCGACTTCGATAAGAACAGCTATACAATGCAGCGTAACAGCCTGAGAGACAACCTCCTTCAGGAAAAGAAATCAAGCTATCTTAACCAGTGGCTTGAAAATATTAAGAAAAATGCCGAAATCGAAGACAACAGATTCCTCTTCTACGGTATGTAAGAAATTAAAAATTCAAACTCAAGGCTGTCACTAAAATGACAGCCTTTTTTTTTATATTTGGCTCAGTAAATAATTATTTTTGGAAGTGAGAATCCTTAATAACAAATTAATAAGCTTCGTCCCTTTTCTGATACTTATTATCTCTCTCCCGGCATCGGGACAGGAAAACGGGAAACAGCCTTCAGATTTCTCCTGGAACCTGCGGGCTAACTATAACTATACCACGGATGCAAAAATATTTTACTTCCCGAATTCATCAGACTTCGAACTCCGTAACAGCTACTTCCCCCTGAATAGCATCACTAATTTTTCTGCAGAGATAAGATACATAGCCTCAGAATTAATCGACATTGCCCTGAACATCGAGTATATAGACGCTACAAAGACAAGCAATAACCTGGCAGTCATATATAACGAAAGAACCGAGCTTATAAATGTTGCGGATGGCTTTTATGTTTTCCCTGTGGAGCTTATGCTCCGGTATAAACTTCCCTTCTCTTCGGATAAATTCATCTTTTCATTCGGCGGCGGTGTTGGGGTTTATTACGGGGGACAGATCAGAAAAGCCGGAAACACAGAAGTAAGCAACATCAAAAGGGACATTGGTTTTGGAATTCTCGTTGGCTTTGATCTCGATTATTACTTCAGTGAATCATTCTTCCTCACATCAGGAATGAAATTCCGCGATCCTGAATTCAGGGTAACAAGCAGTTATGACAAAAGGGAAATAACCTGGAACGGCAGGCAAGTGCTTATCCCACAGGAATCATTCGAGTCAAAAATAAATATGGACGGGATTCTTTTCAGGATCGGTTTAGGTATATCATTCTGAAAAAAATAAGAGACCTGAGAATCTCAGCCTGTTCCATCCTTCCAATTAAATAACTCTTTCCGGGGGGAACTTTCTCTTCAATTTTCTCCTCACCCTCAGGCGGATTTTGTATCTCCTCCTTAGGCTGTTCAGGCGGTAATGTCTCCTCCTCTTGTTTTTCAGGAGGCACGATCTCTTTCTCTTGTTTTTCAGGAGGCACAGTCTCTTCCTCTTGTTTTTCAGGAGGCACAATCTCTTCCTGTTGTTTTTCAGGAGGCACAATCTCTTCCTGTTTCACCGGTGGCGGAGCAATATTTTTAAGTGAGTCCTGCATTTTCGCATTCTTCAGCGAATCAAGCCTGCGCACGCTGGCAAGCGAATCATCATATCTCTTCTGTATCTTTTCCCTTTCGATGCGGGCTATCGAATCCTTTATAATATTCTCAACCCTCTGCTTCTCCTGCTTGAAGAAAGTCAGCTTGGGGGCAATCTGAGCTGCGTATGGAGTCTTCGGATAATTATTCATAAGCGTGTCATAGATTGCAATTGCACTGTCAACCCTTGTCAGTTTATTCTCAAGAATCCAGCCGGCGGCAAGGAGTGATTGCGGTGCGTACTTCGATCTCGGGCTCTCCTGATAAATCCTGAAAAACTCGGCGTATGAAGAATCATACGATTCTTTTTTCATAAGGTTCTCGGCAAACAGGTATTTATCCTTTGAGGGATCTTTCTCCAAATCTATCAGGGGTTTATTGATCTTGAAAGCCGTCGCGTTTACAATCTTATCCTGTTTGAAATTATCATATATATAATTAAACAGAGTATCCGCTGTAACGCTGTCTCCTATTGCCGAATAATAACTCCCCAGCGCAAAGAGTGCCTGGGAGTAATTGGGGTTATCGGGAAAATTATCAGTAATGTAAGTATAGTAATAATTTGCGGAGTCAAGCTGATTGATTTCCGTGAAGAATAGATTGCCAAGCTCATAACCGTTTTTGAAAATCATTTTGCTCAGCGAGTCGGCTGTGAGTACCGGCCTTACAGGTTGGGGGATTGAAGGAGTTATCGGTTTCCCCTCCTTTGTAGTCGGCGGAGTAGTCGTATTTGTCGGATTCGTTGTAATTGGTTTCGGCTCATCATCGCCGAAATCCCTTTCGCGTCCGGGTGGTTTTGTCTCTCCCTCCTGCTGTTCGGGCGTCTGTTCACTTTTCAGTCTCTCAACTTCCTGGGCATAAGCAAGGGAGTCCTGAATGAACAAATCGGGATTCTTAAGATAGGCCAGCTGCTTCTCAAATCCGAGCATAACAGACTTTAGTCCCTTATATCTCGTGAACTGGAGATTCTTTGTCCTGATTAGCGGAAGATAATCCACAGGAGCGGAAGACGTGGAAGCCTTAAGATAAAATGCAGCCGCACTGTCGTAATTAGGGACGTCAACTTCGAAAAGGTCGCCGAGTTCATACCTTGCCGCTCCCGCATATATGGAAGAAGCGTATGCGGTGTCCACCATCTTAAGTTTGTTATAAGCCCTGTCGTAATCTTTTAATTTTTTATACGTGATTCCCGTCTCAAGTTCAAGCATATCAAACGAAGTGGAGTTTTTATCCTCGCTTCTCAGGTCGGTGAATATCTCAAGAGCTTCCTGATGCTTTTCGAGCTGATTAAATGCTTTCCCTTCTTTAACGTATGCATTCAGTTCAATATCATAACTCGGGGAGAAATTGTGCACTTTTGCAAAAGCATCGGCGGCATTATTGGAATCATTAAGCTTAAGGTAAATTTCCCCTATCTGGTACTGTGCCTGGGCGTTTATAACATCGTCCGAAGATGCCGCTATCAGATCGCCGCACGCTTTGATCGCTTCGGGGTATTTCTCAAGGTAAAGGAAGTACTTCACTTCCTCGATATAAGCAGCAGTCAGTATCTCCTCTTCGTCCTCTGCAATTGCCTCCTTCTTGACTTCTTCAAGCGCGCTTAAGAATGAAGGATAATTTTTTAATTGCAGATAATTCTTTGCTATCCAGACTTTTGACAGAAGCACAAAATCACTTTCGGGGTATTGTGCACTAAGCTCAGTGAATTTCCTGATTGATTTAATATAATTCTTCTGATAATAAAAACACTTTCCCGTGATGAAAAGGGCATCCTCAACAAATGAACTCCCCTGGTTGAACTGAAGTATCTTCGAAGCTTTCTCGAGGACCTTCGTTATATTCTGTACCGCTGCACCCGGGATATTCGGCTCTGCGAAATCAAAAAGGTTTTTCCTTTCGGCAAGTATCTGCGTCTCAGCCTCATCAAATAGTGAGGACGTGTTAAAGTATAAATTGAAATATGTCGTGAAGTCATACCAGACACCGCAGTTAAAGCTGATAAGACTTAAGAGGGAAATTATTAATATTCTTTTTTTCATTCCGCCGTTAAATAAAATTTATAAAGCCGCTTTGCCGGACTCTTCAGTCCTTATGCGGATAACATCCTCAACATTATAGACGAATATTTTGCCGTCCCCCACCTGTCCCGTTTTTGCCCCTTTCAGTATTGCGTTTATAACTTTCTCGAGGTTCTTTTCCTCAACAATCACTTCAATCTTTATTTTTGGGACAAACTCAATCCTGTACTCGCTTCCCCGGTAAGTTTCCTTATGCCCCTTCTGCCTGCCGTAACCTCTGACCTCACTGATCGTAAGCCCTCTGATCCCTTCTTCCACAAGGGCTTCCTTTACCTCGTCAAGTTTAAACGGCCTTATTATAGCTTCTATTTTTTTCATATTAACACCTATTTACCGTGACATTGTTTATATTTCTTACCGCTTCCGCATGGGCAGGGATCGTTCCTGCCAACTCTTTCCTCGGCTTTTATGGGCTGGATTTTCCCTGCCTGTTGCGGCTGTGAGCCTGAACCCGAAGAGAGGCCGATGTTAGCCGCATCCTGCTTCGTTTCAACCATTCTTCTTCCTGCTCCCGGTCTTCTTCTTTCCTGCACCTGCTCATTGCTTTGCGGGAAGAATTTGAAACAGAAGGCAACCGATTCATTCCTGATGTCATTAAGAAGAGTGAGGAAGAGGTTGTAAGCTTCGTTTTTATATTCCACAAGCGGATCCTTCTGACCGTAAGCACGCAGGTTGATGCCTTCCTTAAGGTCATCCATCTCGCGGAGATGTTCTTTCCACTTATTGTCAATAACATTAAGCAGTGCAAATCTTTCAAGCCGTGCCATCAGTTCAGGCGTTAGCATCTCTTCCTTGCGGTTGTAAAATTCTTTTACCGCATTAATTATCAGATCGGACATTCCGTCTTTGCCGAGGTCCTGGAACTCAGTCGGAGTAAAGCTCATTTCAACAAGGAAATGATGGAGAACGTCATCCTTAATCTTTTCGATATTAGCGTCTTCGTAATTCTTTTCCACTACCTCTTTGATATATTCCGCGGCATTCTCAAGTATATCAGCCTTTATTCTCTCCCCCTGCAGGGCTTTTTTCCTGCGGGAGTAGATAATTGCCCTTTGCTGATTCATAACATCGTCATACTCAAGAAGTCTTTTACGTATGGCAAAGTTATTTTCCTCAACCTTCTTCTGTGCGCGCTCAACTGACTTGGTGATTAGCGGATGCTCGATAACCTCACCGTCCTGCACACCCATTCTCTGCATGATAGACGCAATCCTGTCACTGCCGAAGAGCCTCATCAGTTCATCCTCGAGCGAAAGATAAAACTTTGTAGTACCCGGATCGCCCTGACGTCCCGATCTTCCGCGCAGCTGCCTGTCTATGCGTCTCGACTCATGCCTTTCGGTACCAAGGATATAGAGACCTCCTTTTTCCTTGACTCCTGCGCCAAGTTTAATATCCGTACCGCGGCCTGCCATGTTGGTTGCAATTGTTATTGCCCCCGGCTGACCTGCATAAGCTACCACTTCCGCCTCACGCTGATGCTGCTTTGCGTTCAACACGTTATGCGGAACTCCTTTACGCTTAAGCATCCTGCTTACTGTTTCGGATACTTCAACGGAGGTGGTACCCACCAGAACCGGTCGCCCTTCTTTTCTCAGGTTCTCAATCTGGTCAATAAGTGAATTATATTTCTCGCGCTTGGATCTGTAAATAGCATCATCCTGGTCATCACGGACCATAGGTCTGTTAGTGGGAACAACAACCACTTCGAGTTTATAAATTTGAAAGAACTCGCCTTCTTCTGTCTCGGCAGTTCCCGTCATACCTGCGAGTTTATTATACATCCTGAAATAATTCTGGAGTGTAATAGTTGCAAGAGTTTGTGTATCCCTCTCTACCTTAACGTTTTCCTTTGCTTCAATTGCCTGGTGCAGTCCGTCGGAATACCTTCTTCCCGGGAGTACGCGTCCCGTAAACTCATCAACAATTGCAACCTTGCCTTCTTCGGTGATTACATATTCGTTGTCTTTTTCGAAAAGGGAATAAGCTTTCAGAAGTTGATGGAGAGTGTGAATTCTGTCGCTTCTCTCTGAATATAGGGTGTAAAGTGTATCTTTCTTTTTAAGCTTTTCTTCTCTTGAAAGTGTGTCATCGTTTTCAAATTTCGAAGTCTCGTATCCAAGATCGGGAAGGACGAAATACTGCTTATCCTCGCGGCTTCCTTTAGCCAGTTCCTCTCTTCCTTTTTCGGTAAGGTCAATCGAGTGATTCTTTTCATCAATAACAAAGTAAAGTTCGTCATCAATGACATGCATATTTTTCGCCTTTTCGCGGAGGAATTCCATCTCGGTTTCCAGAACAAGTTTTTTATAAGCCGATTCTGTATAGACTTTATGAAGTTTCTTGTTTTTCGGAAGTCCCCTCTGCGCTCGGAACAGGAGTATTCCGGCTTCGCGGTTATCTTTTGAACTGCTGTTAGAGTTAAGAAGGATCTCCTCAGCTTCCTGAATCATCTTTGCAACAATGCCGGACTGAAGCCTGAAGAGTCTTTCCACTCTTGGTTTATGTTCGTCAAATTTCTGGTCGTCCACATCAACGGCACCCGAGATGATAAGCGGGGTTCTTGCCTCATCTATAAGGACGGAGTCAACTTCATCCACGATAGCGTAGTTATGGCCGCGTTGAACCTGGTGGTCCTTGTCAATTGCCATATTATCGCGGAGATAATCAAAGCCGAATTCGTTATTTGTTCCGTAAGTGATATCGCAATTATACATTGCTTTTCTCTGGTCGGGGCTCATTGTGTTCAGGATAACGCCTATTGTAAGCCCGTGGAACCTGAATATTCCCCCCATCCACTCGGAATCTCTCTGAGCCAGGTAATCGTTTACAGTTACAAGGTGAACGCCCCTGCCGGTAAGTGCGTTGAGATACATAGGGAGTGTAGCCACAAGTGTTTTACCTTCTCCCGTAGCCATTTCCGCAATCTTTCCCTGATGAAGAACAACACCCCCCATAAGCTGAACATCATAAGGAATCATATCCCACGGGGTTTTATGTCCCATCACAGTCCAGGTTTGGCCTATCAGCCTGCGGCAAGTATCTTTAACAACGGCAAAAGCTTCGGGAAGAATCGCGTCAAGGATCTCCTCATATTTATCATTCAGCTCTTCATTAAGAATATCAAGGTCATCATACGCCTGGTGTCTGTCAAAATCCTCATTAGACTGAAGCCTTTGGTTAAGGTCATCAATTTTTTCCCTTATCTCGGCAGATTCGTCCTTTATTTTTTGTTTAAACTGTTCGGTTTTCGCGCGCAATTCATCATCGGTCAGATTTTGCAGCTTTTCATATTCAACAAGTATTTCATCGACAATAGGCTGCAAAAGTGAAGCATCCTTTGTCTTCTTATCGGGGAAAAGCTTTTTAAGAAAATTCAGCATTAATAAAACTCCGTCAAATTCAAATAATTTAATAATTTTAATCGTGTAATTTAAGCATAAACTCAGATTATTTATAGTGAATAATTCGGTTGCAAAAAGGTCTGCCCCCCAAAAAATTCAATGCAATTTATCTGCCATCAAATTAAAAAACAAGAGAAAAATAAAAAAAGTGGAACAGTGGAACAGTGGAAAGAGACTGTGGGTTAATGAGAAATTCAAATATTTTATTATATTGATATTCATTGTTAAATTATTTATGGAGCCAATGTTTTATGAAAGTATTAGTTCTTGGTGCAAGCGGATTAACAGGTCGTTTAGTCCTTCAGCAATTGGTCAATCGAAATATCAATACAAAAATTGTTGTGCGGGATATTGAAAAAATATCTAAAGACATTCGAAATAGTAAACCGGTTGAATGCATAACCGGAAATATTTCTGAATTTGACCTTGATAAAAATATTGATCTGGTCAGGGATTGTGACGCAGTGATTTCTTGTCTTGGTCACAATATTTCGTTCAAAGGAATATTTGGAAAACCCGGACTATTAGTTGCTAATTCCATAAAGAATATTTGTGAGGCAATAAATGCAGGCAAAAAAGAAAAGGTTAAACTAATCCTTATGAATACTACCGCAGTAAGAAATAAGGCAATAAAAGAGATATACTCTTTACCGGATAAAATGGTGCTTTCACTTTTCGGTTTATTATTGCCGCCTCAAAAAGATAATGTGGAAGCAGCTTCATATCTTTTAAACACAATAGGAAACAGTAATAAAAAAATAGAATGGACAGTGGTAAGACCTGACACTTTAATAAATGAAGATAAAGAAAGTAAATATGAACTGCTTGAATCCCCAAAACAGAGTCCCGTTTTCAACTCCGGGAAGACAAGCAGAATAAATGTAAGTCATTTTATGACTGAGTTATTAGCTGATGAAGAATTATGGAATAAATGGAAGTATAAAATGCCCGTCATCTATAACACGGAAAAATAGAAAAAGTGGAAAAATGGAACAGAGGGGAAGAGGGAAAAGGATTTACGATTACCTAAATTGAGCGGTTTAATTGTGCGTACAAAAAACTACGCTAAAAAGAGCATTATTTATAATTTTCACAGAGGGATTTACTTTATTTTTAGAGAAATTCCTAATTTAAATCAAAAATATTCTGGATTTAATGATCTTCAACTTAGAATAATCTCTCCGTAATGTGAAACTATTTTTACCGCAAAATCTATTAGTCGTCTGCGGAATGTATTCGGATTACTATTTATTGGAAGCACTTGGTAAGTAACATCTCTCTTATATGATTCAAACAGAAAATGCGATACTGCTAAGAGATAATAATACGCTCTATTCATTTCTATATGTTGAAATGGGAGTTGCTCTTTTGTTGCCAATTCTTTTATTGACCTATGAATCAGTTCATCACTCATATAAGTGCCGTCAATAAAGTGGGCAAGCATCTGTTTAATGAATTGATATAATGACAATCCTTTTGATGATATCCGTATATGGCCCAATACTTTTTCGCAGAGTTCATAAAATCCTATTTGTTCAACATAACGAAGAAAGAATGCTAATCCACCTCTCCCTGATATTTTTCGTTAGTTATCTCAATTTTGTTAATTTTGGCTTGTTTTTGTGACTGGTTTTGGGCATATTTATTTCACCTTTTTGGTTGGTTATTTTTGTTTTTCCAACAATAAAAATATACTGATTTTTTCAGTACTTAAACAGCCCAAAGGTTTTTTTATCTAAACTAATCGCTCAATTTAGGAGTTAATTATAACTGAGATAATTTATTTTAAACTGAAAGGAGATGTTAAATGATAGATTTAGGAATTGGAAACAAAGTACTTCTAATAACTGGTGCAAACCATGGTATTGGTGCTGCTACAGCAAAGGCATTTGCCAATCAAGGTGTAAAAGTATGTATTGCTTATTATCGTGAGCCATGTAAATTTAGTGAAAATGAACTCGAAAACGCTCTCACTAAAAATGAAGGAGGAGAATTATTATATCGAGCAAATCAGCAAAAAACCCCAAACGTTTTAATAAAAGAAATCAATGAGTCGCACGGTGTAGCAGTAGAAATTGAAAAGGATTTATCAATTTTATCAAATATCATTGAGTTATTTGATTTTTGCGAGAAAGAAATAGGACCTGTTGATATTCTTATTAATAACCACACCTATGCCTCGTTAGACACATTCGATCAAGCCTCGGTAACAAGTGAAGGATTTGGCATTGATCTTATATCCGCTGATAATATTGATAATAATTTTAAAATCAATACCAGGGCTTATGCTCTTCTAATGGTGGAGTATACAAAAAGATATTTAAAAAGAAATGCAAAAAATGGCAAAATTATCAATATTAGCACTGATGCTGCACACGCTCATGAAATTAATGTTAGTTATGCCGCGAGCAAACATGCGATAGAATCATATAGCCGTTCAGCCGCTTTAGAACTCGGGAAATATGGAATAACCGTAAATATTGCCTCAATAGGTCCAATACAAACAGGTTATTTAACACCCGAAGAAGAAAAGAGCATTGCCAACCAAATACCGTTGAAGAGAATTGGCAGACCGGAAGATGTTGCTGATGCCTTGTTATTATTAGCATCGGAACAGGCTCACTGGATCACAGGACAACTAATATATATTGGTGGTGGGTGGAGAATGCATCAATAAATGATGTTAATGTTTATTATATTCATAATAAATAAAAATGGCTCACCAACTTCAAATAACACGGTGTAATGCGCGGTGCTCCCTGACGCTCCCTTGGCCTTCGGCACATTTTCACCTTCGCTACGCTACGGTGAAAACGTCGCATATTCCGGTGACGTTGTGCGAAATGCTTGGGCTAACTATAAACAGAAAATGCGATATTGCTAAGAGATTTGCGGTAATTGTTGGTTATTGAAATTAATACCCTGACGGGCAACCATTAATTGATATTAGGATAATATTTAAATGTGTTTTTCCCCGCAGGGGATTAATTTTAGTAACAGACTGCGAAAGTAAATGTTTTATAGTCCGTAGGACTTTAACATGCAGCGCGGCTTTTCATGGACCCCCCCCCTCATCTTCCCCCGCAATTTCGTAAATTAGACTCATAAATAAATAAAATTACCGGAATGAAAATAACTTTCCTGTTCCTGCTCTGCTTCACTCTGAATCTCTTCGCCCAGATGGATTTTACGAAATTCAATAAAATCGGGTTTGGCGATTTATATATGCTCTCCGTCATCAGCAACAACCCCTATACCACCGCAGCAAATGATTACCGCCTCCTGAAAGAACTGGGACTTACTCACATTGCCACCTACGCAGATTCCATCCCCCTCAATAACAGGGAAAATCTCAAAATACTCGACCGGAATTTTGAAAGGGATATCTATGCACGGGGCTCTAACAATGCCGCTTTCAAATACTCCTACGCTATGGGGAACAAACACTTCCTTCCTTATGAAATAGGCGGAAATGCACTAACCAAACCATTTGAATTATCCGCTTATAATAACTGGGGATATGGAAATTCAGGCACTGATCCTTCAGAAGTGCCATTCCGCACCGTCTGGCAGGATACCAACGTAACCGGGAATCAGAATTTTTATGATTATACCGGCTGTGTTGCCTTTGCAAATATGAACGATACTTCTCATCACGCTGGAGATTTGATCTTCCTCACCATCCCTTATGATCATCAGCCTCTTAACACTGTCTCAAGAGGGAACTTTACTCTCTCCTTCCTGTGGAAAGGGGAGATTGTAATGAGGGTGGACAAGAATGATAACCTCCTTCCGGATGATACTCTTGCCATTATACAAGTCTGTGAAGAATACCCGAGATACTTTACCGGTGAAAAACATCCGGGACTCCTGCTTGACACAACGTTTTATATTCTGAACAGTCAGTTTGAGGGGAACCTCTATACTGAAATCCGCACCCCCTGTTTCCCTAAAAAACTCGGGGCTGCAACTAACCTTGTCTTTAAACTCAAATGGCTCCGCAAGTGCAATATGTATGCGGATAAAGTAAGCATCTTCAACCAGTTCTATGAGTCTCTTTTTGCGGGACCCCTCTCTTTGAAAAGTGAAATTGAGGAGGAGATAAAAAAGAGTCTGCTCCCCAATATGGATCACCCCAACTATGCTCATCCTTATCTTGACGAACCCCTCCACCTGCAATACTGCGGAGTACAGAATGTAAGCAGGTTATGGGAAGAAGCATACGGGAAATTTATTAAGGGGGCGGATATGTTCTATCAGAGGGACTACCTTGAGCTTATTGAACTTCAGCACATCCTTAAAAGACCCCCCTATATCCTGTCGGACTGCTATCCGTTCAACCCTCTGATTGACTCAGCTTCAAATCCAGCTCCCGGTCTCTTCTCGCTTCAGAAAGCCTTCGACCGGTTAATAGATACTGCCTGGGGGAGCGATTACAAAGGAACCCACAGACAGGGATTCACGCAAATGATTAGCTGGGCACACAGATTTGATCCTGCTCACTCAAATGTTTCGGAGCATATCCCTTTCTACCACACAATTCAATGCCAGGGGGAGTTCGAAAGATATGACGGAAAAAAAGCCTATGAATTCAGAGTCCCCACTTATAACGAAATAGTGGCACAGGGCTGGCTCGCTATCTGCTATGGCGTCAAGGGGCTCATGTATTACAACATCTACACTGCCTGTCCCCCGGATCATAAAACGAACGATGGGTATTATGTCTACGGACTCTTCGACTCAGGCAAACCGGATACAAATTCATCGGGAGATCTGATTTTCAGTCCACGCTATCCCCAGTTTCCAAACAAGAGCTTCTACGCAGTTAAAGAACTTAACCGGCAGATAGACCTTGTAAGCAGCGAACTTATGCAGTTAACCTGGACGGGCGGATACAGTCTCCACAAAAGAGTCCCGGCTTCGGATACATATATTGCCTTAGTTACTTCATGGGAAACTCCCGGAATTGACGGAAGGAAATACCCGGATCCTAAGGATGAGACCTATATTGAATTAGGGCTTTTCAAGAAGACAGACCAATTCGATGATGACAACCTGGATTATTTCATAATAGTAAACCGAAGGTGTTTAAGCACCGAAGGGCGTTATGTGGAAATTGAAATAAATAAAAGCGGTTCGCAATATAAAAGTTGGAAGCTTACTGATATTGCGGAACGCAAAACTTATTTTATTTCAGATAAGGGGAAAGTGACCATCCGCCTGAATCCCGGGGCAGGCAAACTCTTCCGTCTCGAGCCGGAAGAATAGAGAAGGTCGCTTCCCCTTTACCTCTGCCTCTACCTTTACCTTTTTTGGCGATCGCCATTGTCAAAGAACGGATACCGGAATCAAAATATACATGCTTGAATTCAATGCAATTTATCTGCCATCAATTTAAAAAGCAAGAAAAAAATAAAAAAAATGAAATCCGTCCTCTCTTTACCTCTGCCTCTGCCTCAACCTCTGCCTTTACCTCTGCCTCAGCATTCTGTCCTCCTCCGGTGAGTCAGGCAAAGAGCGGTAGCAAATATTGCGCCACGAGGAGGAGTAAAAGGCATATCCAAAATATTTCGGCTATAGTCAAATTGCTTTTTCATGTTTGTCTACCCTCACCTGTCGCTTAAGTATCGCTCTCATAAGGACTTACGTATTTTACACCGGTATACTATCCAAAATATTCTCCTTACCCCCCCATTATCCTCCTATATGTATATATATTTATCGTATTATATATATATATGTATTTATCGTATTATATATTAGAAATATTTTGACTAATTTGACTATAAGGGTATAACTCCTTAATATTAAATGCGTTAACCTAGTCAAAATCAAAAAAACAATTTGACTTATAGTCAAATATTTTGACTATGACTTTCCCCTCTTTTGGCACGATTTTTTCCACACCCCAGTGGCACAATATTTGCTGCCCTTTCCCCTTTCCTCTTTCCCCTTTCCTCTTTCCTCTTTCCTCTTTCCCCCCTCCCCCCTAAACTATTTTTTATTTTTTTCTTGCTTTTTAAATTGATGGCAGATAAATTGCATTGAAAATAAATAGGTGAAATTTCAGAGAGGTAATTATTCTGCCGCAAGCTCTTCAGGTGTGAGCGACCCGGCGAAGCTGTGGGCAAACCTCAGACGGAGAGCTGCCGGAGAGAAAATTCCTTTCTGAAAATCAGCCGTGCATGATGAATTATATATCTGCAAATTTAGTTAAATTGAACAGGCAGAAAATAAAAATTATTTTTCCGAAGCCCTGATTCAATGTGACCGGCTGTTCTGTTAACAAACAAAAATTAATTAATTATGAACAAAAGTAGTGCAGAATTCAAAAGAGAGCTGGGACTGTTTGACTCGTCAATGCTTGTCATCGGTTCTATGATCGGTTCCGGTATTTTTATCGTGAGCGCGGATATTGCGCGCACTGTCGGTTCGGGTGGTTTGCTTTTGCTTGTCTGGTTCCTTACGGGGGTGATTACCCTGATCGGAGCGCTCAGCTACGGTGAGCTTGCCGGTATGATGCCAAAAGCAGGGGGGCAGTATGTCTATCTCCGCCAGGCTTATAACCCGCTCGTCGGCTTTCTTTACGGGTGGACTCTCTTCGCAGTAATACAGACTGGAACAATTGCAGCCGTTGCTGTTGCGTTTGCCAAGTTCACTTCACTCCTGATACCATGGTTCGGCGGGGACAATATCGTTATTGCCTTTGCCGGACTTAAAATCTCAGGCGCCCAAATTCTTGCCATCATTAGCGTTTTTGTCCTGACTTATATCAATATCCTTGGTGTGCGCGAGGGGAAAACGGTTCAGAACATTTTCACCGTCGCAAAGATTATCTCCCTTGCCGCTCTTATTCTGCTTGGCATTTTTTTAGGGGCAAATTCCGGAGTGATTGCCTTGAATTTTACGGACATCTGGAACGGCTCCTGGATTCATCTTGCAGATGGGAAAGTAAGCTGGGTGGAATCCCTTTCGGGCTTTACCCTGGTTGCCGCAATAGGGGCGGCTATGGTTGGCTCCCTCTTTTCCAGCGATGCTTGGAATAATATTACTTTCACTGCGGGCGAAGTTAAAAATCCCAAAAGGAACATCCCTTTAAGCCTTGCAATTGGAACGGGAACGGTAACTGTTATTTATCTGATAGCAAATATCTCATACCTGCTGGTGCTCCCCCTTGCAGGAAGTCCCGCAGGGACAAGTGCTGAACAGCTCGGAATGCAGTTTGCCGCGGACGACAGGATTGGAACGGCTGTTGCCTCGGTTATCTTCGGCGAGCCCGCTGCTCTGATTATGGCTGTCCTGATCATGATTTCCACATTCGGATGCAACAACGGGCTTATTCTAGCTGGGGCAAGGGTTTATTACTCTATGGCAAAAGACAATCTCTTTTTCGCTACCGCGGGAAAACTGAGTAAAAGGTCAGTCCCCGCTGCAGCACTTCTCTTCCAGGCCGTCTGGGCAAGCTTACTCTGCCTTTCCGGGACTTACGGTCAGCTTCTGGATTATGTTATTTTCGCCGTCCTGATTTTTTATATTCTCACAATCTCTGGAATTTTTATCCTCAGGAAAAAGCTTCCGGAGGCAGAGAGGCCTTATAAAGCCTTCGGATACCCCACCCTCCCCGCGCTCTATATTCTGATGGCAGCCTCAATCTCTGTTATATTGCTTATTTATAAACCGATGTATACATGGCCCGGACTGGGAATTGTACTCCTCGGAATACCCGTCTATTTTTTATGGCAGAAAAAAGTGAAAGGATGACCTGAGTTGAAAAATATTACTCCCCATTTTTTTCAGGATCTCTTTAGGACGGATTATTTTTTCCGCCTGGATAACCCCCTTCTGTTTGTATTCCTTGCTGTGTTGCTCATAATTGTCGTAATCTATGTTTTCTCAAGGGATGTCCTCCGCCCTGTGAAAATTAAGTACGAAAAAGAACTTTTAGAGAAAGAAACCGAGAGGCTGAAAGCTATCGCCGCATACGTTGACCTCTCGAACGAAAAAGAGAGGGAAAGGATAGCCAGGGAACTTCACGACGGAATCGGGCAGATGCTTACGTATATAAAATTCCTCCTTAACGAGATTGAAGAAGAGGTAAAAGGGAACACGAAAGCCGTTAAGAAAAGTGATGAAATTAGGGAACTGATAACCTCCATTGGGAAGGATATCAGGAACATTGCCATGGGGCTGAAACCTAAAATACTTGAGGAGCTTGGGCTGGAACCGGCACTCCAGTCCCTGGTGGATTTTGTCTCAGAAAAATACAAAATCAAGGGGATATTCCGTCAGTATAATCTTGGAGCCCGGTATAAGCCCGAATATGAACTTAACCTTTACAGGATAGTCCAGGAGCTTCTTAACAACGTTGTCAGGCACGCGGAAGCTACCCGATTCACTCTCCAGGTGTTTGACAACGACGAAACAGTAAATATTACGCTCGAGGACGACGGTAAAGGTTTTAACGTTCCCCATGTCCTGAATTCCAAAGAAGGGCTGGGTCTGCAAAGCCTTTATCATCGCGTTAAACAGCACAACGGATTTATTGAAATAACATCAGATGCCGAAGGAACGGAAGTTCTTGTGGAAATGCCGAAGGGAAAAGACAATGGAAAAAATTAATCTCTTAATCGTCGACGATCATCAGCTTATCCGGGAAGGGATTCTGAAAATGTTTGATGACGTGACGGATATTCATATCACCGGGACTGCTGCGGACGGGAATGAGGCTTATGAAAAAATAAACTGCCTGGAACCGGATGTGGTCCTCATTGATATATCTATGCCGGGACTGTTTGGCGACCAGGTAGTAAGGATGGTCAAAAATGAGAGGGATGATATTAAATTCCTTGTTATGACCGTTTATGACTCCGATCTCTACATCTACAAAAGCTTCAATGCCGGGGCAGAGGGATTCATTGCCAAGGATGCGGGGAAGGAAGAGATTCTTGAGGCAATTTATAAAATAGCTGCGGGGGGGAGATTCTGCAGCAAATATGAGACCGGCGAAAAGCTTGACGAATTTCTTGACGGTTTTGAAAACCGGACTTTCGCCAATCAGAATTACGAAACCCTTTTTCTTACCACAAGGGAAAAAGAAGTGATTCTCAAACTTCAGGAAGGGAAGGATACTGCCCTGATTGCGGATGAGATGTTCATTAGCAGGAAAACCGTTAACACCCATCAGATGAATATCTACGGCAAACTCGGAGTGAAGAACCTGCAGGAGCTATTCGCGCTGATTAACAGAGACGAAAAGATCAAAAGGATGCTAAGGGAATAAATAGTAAAACGTGACAATTTTATTACTTTCCGTCTGTTTGCAGACAAAATTCATAATTTGGGGCGTTCTAATTCATCGCACAAGCTGTTGCAGTAAAGCTAATTTACGATAAATGCTGATATTCCGAAAGTTTTCGAGGGAGAACACATATTATCTTTTAATAAAATTAGTCCGTAGGGCTTTAATTTTCATAACACGCCTTGCCTTGCAGTTTTTATAGTCCGTAGGACTTTAACCTTTTCTAAAATTTGCAACACTCTGCTGGGCGGGATAACTTGATAAACTTTATAACTTCAATGGCAAATAAAATGAAAAAAATAATCATCATCAGTTTTCTATTTCAGCTTGTTTTTTCCGGGTATATTTATTCCCAGTTTGATGGAATTTACGGAACGATACATAAAAAACCGGCATATCATTGTCCGAACCCGGTAGTCTCTCTTGGAGATCAAAATGATGATGGCTATGACGATTTTATGATATGCGAATGGAAAGGACGATTAGAAACTGGTTACTATGACACCCTCTATACATTTTATTTTTATAAAGGGGGGGAAGTCCTGGATACTCTACCTTACTATACGTTTTCACTTCCATACGCAATTACCTATGGACCCTATAAAATAATTGTGAAAGACATGAACCAAGATGGGTATAAAGACATAATAGTATCAATGACAAGAATCACACAAACCCCTCCCTTTATATACACTCCGATGTTACATGTATATTACTGTGGACCGGTATTAGATAGTATTCCCGATCAAATTGTTAATAAACCCGAAGGAGCTTCAAAAAACTGGGGAGTCAGAGCAACCCTAATAAAAGATTTTGACGGTGACGGGAATGAAGAACTTGCCTGCTATGATCCAAATACACCGTTCAGCTCAAGTCAATGGGGAACTATCTATTTCTATAAGATTGAGAATGGAATTATAGATTCAATACCATTTAAGACGATGGAGGGAAATGGTGCTGTAAGAGAAAGAATAGAATATATAAGTTCAATAGACGTTAATAATGATGGATTGGCAGATTTTATAATTTCGGGGGATAAATATACTTCTAATGGTTATTACGAAAATACTTTCAAGAAAATTTATCTTGGCAACCCAAACTGGGATATCACTACCCCCAATCAGGAGTTTAGGGGATATACAACCAAAGAAATTTACATGTTGCGATCCTACGTATTCCTGAAAGATATAACAAATGATGGGGAAACCGATCTGATAACCGATTATAATCCACCCCCGGATTATTACGATGGTGGCGCCGTAAGAAGAGGGGGTTACCCGGTGGATACTACAGTCAGATATATGCTGCACACCAATAACCGTGCAATATCAACTGAGATAGCAGAAGAAATAGATGCCAATGGAGACGGGATAAATGATTTGTTGATAAAGATGTTTGGATTGGGAGACCATCACACCTATTTATGGCTTGGTTCGAGAACTTTCAATCAACTTCCCGTAAAGAAATGGCTTGTACAGGAAGAGTGGGAGGGAAGATTTTCAGGGAATCTTGGAGATGTAAATAAAGACAGGGCAGATGATATATTCATCGGAAGAAGCTATGACGATTGGAATTATCCTGAGGGGTGGGTGCATATATTTTTAGGAGATACAAGTGTTCACGTAGATACAACGACAGGTATTGAGGATGAGAATAAGATACCTCAGGGTTTTAAATTGCTCTCCGCTTACCCGAATCCGTTTAATCCGGAAACGGTAATCAGTTATCAGTTACCGGTAAACAGTAAAGTGACATTAGGGATATATGACATTCTTGGGAGGGAGGTAACAAAGCTGGTGGATGAGGAACAGGAAGCAGGAAAGCATGAGATCAGATTTAACGGTAGCGGACTGGCAAGCGGAGTTTATATTGTCCGCTTTTCATACCGTCAAAGCGATGGAGTGGAAGTAATAAACTCATTAAAAATAGAGCTAATAAAATAGGAGTTCGAAATGAAGAAGATGATGATGATAAAGTAAGGTAAAGGAAAAGGAAGAGGAAAAGAAGAAAATGAATAAGTTAAGAATAATATTCCTGATTATACTGCTTGCTGAATGTGGGTTTGGCACCATCCGCTACGTCAGCAAAACGGGGAGCAGTACCCCGCCATATATCTCCCGGGTAACAGCAAGTGATTCAATACAGAAATGTATAAATATCTGCTTAAACGGGGACACGATAGTAGTGGCAAATGGCAGATATAATGAAGCATTAGTAGTTAATGTTGATTTAACACTAATCGGCAGCAGTATGGATAGCTGTATTATCGATGGAACTGGATTATGGCCTAATTCACGAATCACGATTGATGCTTATTCTGATATAAGCATAAGCGGGTTCCAAATCATATCAACTAATCCAACGATTGGTGGCAGTTGTATATTTACAGGAAATAGAATTGAAGTATTAAACTGCCGGATTACTCGGGGAAGAATAACAACATTTTTTAGTACCCCTTATGCACTGCTAAAAAATCTTATTATGGATAAATATCGTATTTATAGTATATCAGCAGATGGAAATATATTAGTAGTCGATAATTGTGTAATCATAAAGGATATGGATTATAGTTCAAAAGGCGGTATCGATTCTGATGTAGATAGTGCAAAAATAGTAAACAACATAATAATAGGGACAAGAGGAGGAAGTAGTGTCCCTCACGCTCAAGGCAGGGGAATAAGTATTGAGACATTAAGAAAAGCCTATATTGCAAATAATATTGTTTCAGGATTCAACCCGAATATTGAGATTTACAATTTAATTCCCGGTTATTCAGCAGAAATCTGTAATAATTTAACCAGCTACTTATATACTGAGCAGTATGCGCCAAGTATTTGGACAGTTAGCGACATAAAAACCTATAATAATATAATTTACAAGGTAACAAATGGCATACGAAGTGAAGGAGATGATGTAGTCGGTGGTTATAACCTTTTCTGGGGAAATACGAGAGATACTGTAAGAGGATACAAGATAAAAGAAACGGATGTATTTGCAGACCCTATGTTTGTAAATGATAAGAGACCTGATGGTAACTTAGATTTTGATTTCCATTTGCAGAAGTATTCACCCGCTATAGATGCCGGAGACCCAACAGTTCTTGATGTGGATGGAACGAGAAGCGATATCGGTCCTTACGGAGGACCTTATGGCGAAGAATATACATATCAGGACTTAGCCCCGAGAAAACCTTATGGAATTCTTCCCTCAATAAATGAACGAGAAGTAACAATAAAATGGATAAGGAACAGTGAGGCAGATACAAGTCATTATGTAATTTACAGAGATACGGTATCAACCTTTCCGATAGACAGTCTTCATGTTTACCGGATACAGAAGGACACACTATTTGGAGACACAATATCAGAAGGAATAAACAAGGTTTATTACCGGATACAGTGTGTGGATAAACAGGGGAATAAGGGAGATGCGAGCGATGTAATATCGTTTGTGTTGTCAGATGCAGGTGAATACAAATCGGAGGGGAGTTATGATTATCATTTATATCAGAATTATCCAAATCCGTTTAATCCTGCAACGAAGATAGGCTATCAGTTAAAGGAGGCGGGCAGAGTAAAGATACTGGTTTATGATATAAAGGGAGAGTTGATAAGAGAGGTGCTGAATGAAGAAAAAGAGGCGGGTTATTATGAGGCAGACTTTGACGGGAGCGGATTATCGAGCGGTATCTATTTATGCAGGATAGAGATAATAAACGGGAAAGGAATACCGGTTTATATGAATATGAGGAAGATGAGCCTGGTGAAATAAGTTAACAATTAACCGGGAGTGTTATCTCCTCTGTTGGTATCCCAACAAATGACTTGAATTCTGTTTTGGTAAATACGGTTAGTTTTGCTATGTTTAAGATTAAATTCTGAAGCCCGGGGAGAAAAATCATTTTGTGAAATGAGGAAGAGCCTGATGTCGAAAAAACGCTAAAAACGACACATTTATTTTTAAAAATCAGCCCGGGGCTGATAGACTTGCGTTAATATATTTTGTATAATTGAAGTGGGTTTTATGGCAATTATCTGTTTTTGTGGTTTCACGGGGGGATAAAAGATATTTCTTAGGCTTTGAGGGGTGGTTATTTTTTTCAAAAGGAGGATTAATATGGTTAGTGTTAAGTTGTTTGTTGCAGACGATCATCAGTTGATGAGAGAGGGGATTATCAGAATGCTGAATGACGTTAAGGGGATTGAGATTATCGGGACTGCTTCGGACGGGAAGGAGGCGTACAGTAAGATTATTGAGCTAAAGCCTGATCTGGTGCTGATCGACATATCGATGCCGGGGATGCGTGGCGATGAGGTGATAAACCTGGTGCGCAAAAAGAAAAACCTGGACAGGATTAAGTTTCTTTTGATGTCTGCGGACGAGATACCGTTTCTTCGGAACAGAAGTTTTTATGCCGGAGCGGATGGGTTTATCCAAAAAGATTCAAAAAAGGAAGATGTCCTGGAAGCAATCCGGAATGTAACTGCAGGGGGGAAACCCGGTACACAATCTGCCGGGGAACAGGGGCGTGCGGACTGTCAGGGTCAATCCGTTAGCGGATATTCATCAAAACGGAATGATGATTTGATCTTAACAAGACGTGAAAAAGAGATTTTGGAAAGGGTGAGAAAGGGAATTGGTGAAAAGAGGATTGCAAGGGAATTGTCCATAACCCGGGAAACCGTGGTGCATTACAAAATTACCTTGTGCATTAAGTTAGGTGTGGAGAATCCCCGTGCGCTTTTTTCATTTGTAGGCAGGGATGCAGGGATAAGCAATCTGTTGCATAATATGTAAAAAAAAGGGGCGGATAACCGCCCCTTAATAAAGGTCTATTTTGCTATCTTAAGCAGAAGGTCAACAACCCTGCAGGAATAACCCCACTCATTGTCGTACCAGGTAACAACTTTGAAGAAACGTTTTTCGTCCTTAAAGTTGTTCTGTAATGTAGCAAGTGAATCGTAGATTGAAGAGCGGTCGTCATGAACAAAGTCCGTTGAGACAACTTCTTCATTACAGTAACCGAGGATACCTTTAAGATAAGTTTCGGAAGCTTTCTTTAAGAGTCCGTCGATTTCCTTGATTGATGTTTCTTTTTCGGTTCTGAATGTAAGGTCAACAACTGATACGTTTGCAACCGGGACCCTGAATGACATTCCGGTCAGTTTTCCTTTTACTTTCGGGAGAACTTCGCCGACTGCTTTTGCAGCGCCTGTGGTTGACGGGATAATATTTATTGCTGCTGCCCTGCCGCCTCTCCAGTCTTTCTTTGAAGGACCGTCAACGGTTTTCTGGGTTGCTGTATATGCGTGGATTGTTGTCATAAGTCCGGTTTCAATTCCGATACCTTCTTTTAACAATACATGCACAACGGGAGCCAGACAGTTGGTTGTGCAGGATGCGTTGGAGATGATGTGGTGTTTTTCAGCATCATATTCTTCGTCGTTAACGCCCATAACTATTGTCTTCACATCGCCTTTTCCCGGAGCTGAGATAAGTACTTTCTTTGCGCCTGCTGCAATGTGTCCTTTTGCTTTTTCGGAATCTGTGAAGAGTCCGGTAGCTTCGATAACTAAATCAACGCCAAGTTCTTTCCACGGGAGCTGTGAAGGTTCTTTTGTTGCTGCGATACATTTGGTCTTGTAACCGTCAACTATGAATACGTCATCATCTTCAACCGAAAGAGAGCTTTTTTCAGTAGTGAAGTCGCCATTGAATTTCCCGTGAACTGAATCATACTTGAGCTGATAAGCAAAATATTTTGCGTTTGTGCTTACGTCAACAACTGCAACAACTTCAATTTCCTTGCCTAAAAGGCCCTTGTCGTAGATTGCATTATATACTAACCGTCCGATTCTTCCGAATCCGTTTATACCTATTTTGATTGCCATGAACTTTATTCTCCATTAATTTAAAATAATTAACTAATTTTCAACTGTAAATTTACGGAAGTATAAAAGAAATTACAATTGTAAAACATATAATAATGCCGGATTTTATCATTATAAAAAGTTTTCAGGTCTCAATATGAGCTGGTTTACCGGAATAGTATTAAAACGAAATATTCTAAACCCCAGAATAAATGACTTTCTTAGCAGGATGGGGGAGGTTATTTATGAGGGGGATAAGGTCGTTTTATTTGGAGGGAGTACGGCCGGAAAGAACTTTTTTTCGGGCGCAGAGGGGGCAATTTCTGCATGGGTTGTGAGCGGAATGGGATTGAAATCAGCTTCCCGCGGGGTCAGTTTTCTTAATAAAAAGGACTGGCAGAAAAAAATGGCTTCTCATGAGGTCCCCATAAACGGCCACTTTGCGATAGCAATCATTGAAGAGGAAAATGTATGGTTATACACAGACACTCCCGGACTCAGGGATATCTATATAACTGAGCTTGATGATAAAATTGTATTCACTACAAGGCTGGAACACATTGCCCTGTTTGCGGAGTTGAAATTAGATTACGTTCACCTGGGGTCAACCTGGAACAGCATAAACAAAATAACGGAAGAGTCTATTTATAAAGGAGTAACCCGTCTGGTGAAGGGAGCCCGGGCTGTTATTAATCTGAAGGAGGGGAAATCAGATATAATAAAAGAAGAGTGGATTCCGCAGTTCAGGGAGAGGGAAGAAGCTGCAGATGAATTTACAGATAAGCTGAGTGACCTTGTGAACATTGAAGAGGAAGAGATGCTTTTAGGCTTGTCCGGGGGAATGGACTCAAGAGTGCTCCTGTCGGTTCTGCTTGCAAGTAACAAAATTAACTGGTCTGCCCATTCAACCGGCAGGGATACAGACTCTGATTTTTCTATCCCCCGCGAAATGGCAAAGGTGCTTTTGTTCCCCCACAAAACAATCAGTGATGAGTTTGAGTTTGGTCCGGATGATATTGAAAAAATGGAGGAATTCAGCTTTCTCACAAGAGTAAATCACCCTATCAGTTCTTACTTTTCCCTGAAGATTACGGATGTGCTGGAGAAAGAAAATAAGATTCTGATTGACGGTGGTTTTGGTGAAATCTGGCGCAGGGAATATTTTAACAGAATCCTCTGGAAGGGGAGATTTGGGCTGGCGAACAGGCGAAGTGATGTTATTGCGCAGGCAATTTCTTATGACAGGGGGGATGTTTTTATCAAGGAAATAAGCGAGTTATTAAGAGACAGTGTCGATTATGAAATTTCCATGCTGATGGTAAAGCTTCCTGATCCTGTTGAAATCGGATTGGAAAACTGGGTGGATTTGTTCGCTTTGAAAACCAGATTAGTAAATTATTACGCGCCGGAACAGTGCAGGCTCGACGGGAAAGTAATAAATTATATGCCTTTTGCTCAGTTATCACTTCTGGAGAAACTGTTTGAAATTCCTTTATCCCTGCGAAAGAACGGAAAACTGTTCAGGCAGATTATTAAAAAGAAAGCCCGTGTACTGACGGAATTCCCGTTGGTGAAAGGCGGAAGGTTATATCCGTTTAATTCCGGAACATTGCAGGCAAGAATACTGACAAGGTTTTTGAAAAAGAGGGGAGCAGGGGAGAAGGGGCTGCTGTCGCTTCCTTTTATGAAGGAGTATGTGATGGACAGGATCGGATCAGCGGACGTAAGAAAAGACGCCTTTTATGATTACAAAAAAATTGCTATTATGGCTGAGAGATTTTATGATAAAGGGGAAAGGGGAGAAGGGATTGCGTTGGAATGGTGGCTCTCTTTTGAGATGAGCCTGGAATATTTGAGAAAGTTAAATAAATCGCGAGGTGAAAGATGAAAGAGAAAGAGAAAGAATTTCTTTATTACACATGTGCAAAGATTGCGGAGTTACCTGTGATTATCGTTGCATCTGATAAAGGGATAACATGGATTGATTTTACGAACGATGCAAGCTCGCTGAAAGACGACAAGCATTTTGAATTTAAGGAAGTCGGAAATACTTCGGCAAAAGTCTTCGGGCTTCCGAAACAGCTCAGGGAGTATTTTACGGGAAAGAGGAAAAAGTTTGAAGTTCCGATTGATATATTCGGGACACATTTTCAGCTTAAGGTTTGGAAAGCGCTTCTTAAAATAAACTACGGTCATTTGAAAAGTTATAAAGATATTGCAAAAGCCGTGGAGCTCCCTGCCGCAAGCAGGGCAGTTGGGAATGCAATCGGTGCAAATCCTGTTCCGATTCTTATTCCGTGTCATCGGGTGATTGCATCAGACGGCACGCTCGGTGGATATTCCGGAGGGATCGATGTGAAGATCAAGCTTCTCGACATCGAAGAAAAATACGTGAATAAGTAATTTTGAATCAGGAATTATTGCCGGTCTTCGCAGGAGTTTTCGCAGGACGCAGGGAGTGCAAAGAATAATTCAGCCTAAGATTTACTTGTTTCGTTGACTCTGTTTGTCTTGTGTCTCAATGTTACGAAGGATAGGCTTATAATCAGAGATACAACAGCAGAGAAAAGGAACGGAACCTGAGGACCGAACTGATCCCAGAGTATTCCGGCTATGAATGACCCGAGCATAATTCCGAAGCCTGACATCATTGTTGCCAATCCTATTGCGCTCCCCCTGTCACGTTCAGGAATGATGTCGCTGATCCATGCTTTGGATATTCCTTCAGTAAGGGCTGAGTAGACTCCGTAAAGCCCGAAGAAGAAAAAGAGGAATGTGAGGTTATTTACAAGTCCGAATCCGAAGTAGACAACAGAGAAGATAATTATTCCTGTTGTAAAGATTAATTTCTTCGAATACTTGTCTGATAACAAACCCGCAGGGAATGAGAGGAGGGAGTAGATCAGATTATATGTGATGTATCCGAGAATCGCAGTGATTTCAGAACCCGAGACTTGTTTTACTTTGAGAATTAAAAAGACATCGCTGCTGTTTGCAATTGAAAAGACCGTATAAAGGAGAAGAAAGATTTTATACTCTTTCGGCGTGTTTTTTAAGAACCGGAAATAGTTTTCCTGAACGGGGGATTTCCTTTCAATAAATTTATCCTTGACAAAGAGGGTAAATAAGATTGAAAAAAATGAGGGGATAATTGCTATAAGAAAAACGAGAGTGTACTTGCCCGGATAATAATATAGAACAATTAGCGCAAGTACAGGACCGAGGGCGGCACCGAGTGTGTCCATACCGCGGTGAAATCCGAAGATTGCTCCGCTGTTTTTATCCGCATGGCTTGCGAGGAGCGCATCCCTTGGAGCAGTTCTGATCCCTTTTCCAAGCCTGTCAACAATCCTGAAAGATACTATTGTCCATATATTGGGTATAAGACCCGGGAGTGGCTTTACAATGGATGAAAGGGTATAACCCAACACCACAAAGAGAGACCTTTTGTGAAGTTTGTCCGAGAGCCTGCCGAAATACCCTTTGAATAAACCGGCAGTGACTTCGGCTATTCCCTCGACTATTCCGATAACAGCCATTGAAGCGCCAAGATATGCGGAAAGAAAAATCGGCGTAATAGGGTAGAGCATCTCGCTGGCTACGTCAGTAAAGAAACTGACGAGCGACAGAATAAGAACCTGTCTTGGAATTTTTAGTTTGATCCTAACGCCCGATAGTTACAGAGCCTTAAGCAGGTTTGCCATTTCAAGAGCGGTCATGGCAGCATCCCAGCCTTTATTGCCCGCTTTAGTTCCTGCGCGTTCAATTGCCTGCTCGATAGTATCTGTAGTGAGGACGCCAAATATAACAGGAGTCGCATATTTCAAAGCTACCGAAGCAATACCCTTGGAAACTTCCGATGCGATATATTCAAAATGAGGAGTTCCGCCGCGGATAACAGTACCGATACAGATGATGGCATCATACTTTTTCTGTGATGCTAATTTTTCGGCTATGATTGGAATCTCAAAAGAGCCGGGGACTTTAACGAGGGTGATATTATCCTCCGGGCAGTCGTGCCTTTTGAGGCAGTCCAGCGCACCCTCGAGTAGTTTGGAAGTTATCATTTCGTTAAATCTGCCCATTACAATGGCAAACTTGAAGCCGTTTGCCGATAAGTTACCTTGAATTGTTTTCATGTTTGTCTTTATTTATAATTAAAAAAATTTCTAAGCTGAGTTTTTAATAATTCTTTTCTGCATAGCATCGAGGTACCTGGAAGTCACATAATATTTCCCGAGATTCTGCTCGTCGTTTCTTTTGCCGCCGTGGAAGTCGGAGCCGCCAGAAGCAAGCAGGAAATATGCACTGGAGATCTGGTGATAATATTTTGTCGTGACCTCGTTGTGTGAAGGATGAATTACCTCAATACCGTCTGCACCGGCTTCAATAAGATACTTAAGAATATCCTGCTGCATGTTTCCCGGGTGTGCAATGACTGCGAGTCCGCCGGCTTCGTTGATAATTTTATATGCGCTAACAGGGGAGATGTGAACTTTCTTCTCGTAAGCGGGTCCGTTGTTCCTCAGGTACTTGTTAAACGCATCATAATAAGAGGAGACCAGTCCTTTATTAAACATCGCATGAGCTATATGAGGCCTTCCAACGGCTACATAGGAGGGGATATCACGTATGACATCTTCAACCGTAATATCAAGCCCGAGATTATTAAGTTTTTTAATTATTCTTACGACTCTTCTCAAACGTTCGTCCCTGAAGAAACGGAGGTATTCGATCAGTTCCGGATTATTTATATCGAGGAAATATCCGAGTATGTGGACTTCGTTGTCCATCATTTCGGAACTTAGTTCTACACCGGGGATAACTTCCATGTTATGTTTTTTAGCAATCTCCATAACCTGGGGAATTGCATTTATGGAATCATGGTCTGTGATACTGATTTTTGTGAGGCCGGCATCAATGCATTTCTGCACAACCTCTTCCGGGGAATAGGCGCCGTCTGAAAATGCGGTGTGAATATGCAGATCAATCTTTTCCGTCATGATTAATTGAAGAGATCTTTGAATTTAGTATAATCAAGAATTCTGAGTTTATTTCCTTCAAGCTCAATGAGTTCTTTTTTAACGAAAGAATGGAGAGCGCGGGAAATAGTCTCCCTGGAAGTTCCGGCCATATTTGCAAGATCCTGCTGGAAGGGGAGTTTTTCAATTTCCACAACACCTTGTTTTATTCTTCCGATATCGTCAGCCAGTTGTAAAATAACGGTAGCTACTTTTCCTTCAGCATCCTTAAGGGAGAGTGATTTGATCTTCATATCAGCGGCGCGAAGGCGTTTTGTAAGTTCCTGCAGAAGCGCAATCGAGACTTCGGGGTGAGCATACAGCAGATCAAGGAAGTCTTTTCTTTCAATAATAAAGAGCTCGGAATCTTCTGTTGCAGTCACGTTTGCTGAGCGGTTAAGACCGTCGATGATAGCCATTTCGCCGAAGAAGTCAGTTTCAGAGAGGATGGTGAGAATGACTTCTTTTCCTTCTTCACTTTCTCTGAAAACTTTTACTTTGCCGGAGATAATAATAAAGAAAGCAGAGCCTGATTCATGTTCCATCAGGATGACCTGATCTTTGATATAGTGCTTTCTTTTAATAAGACCGGAAATCTTCTCGAGTGTCTCAACAGTCAACTCGGAAAAAATAGGGACTATCTGAAGGAATTTAATATCGGTGTTCATTTCGCATTCCATTATTATTTCAAACTGAAATATAGGATTGATTCTTCATTTCTGCAAATATTTTTTTCGGAAGTACGGGAATTCCCGCCAGGGTGTTCCGGGGATCAGGGATGACGAACGTCAGCCCATAGCCGAGAGGGAAACTCCGGAGAATAGTAATTGCAGTTGTGATTAATATGCCCATATTATAAAAATAAGTTTAATACCAGGAAAAATAAAAACTGAACAGCAAGATAAAAAGCTGCCAGTCCGGTCTGAACGGGTTTATTTGTCAAGAAATAAATTAGTGAGGCGATGAATGCTATGAGAAACCAGGCGATGTAATTCTGAACAGGGACTACGTTATTTTCCCATATCCAGTAAGATAATTTAATTGCAACCGGTTCCAGAAGAATATCGAAAGCGAGGGTGATAAACCCGGAGATTAATGAAGCGAGGAAAATACTTTTTGTCAAGCGGGCGGCTATGATAACGGAGCCGAGAATTATAACAGACCAGTTAAAGCCGATGATAAGCGGGACACTTAAAAGTGAAAATCCGAGTACCGGGGTATAATAGTAAGAGCCGAAAATTAAACCGGTTTTTATTCCTGCCTCTTCGAGCAAAAAGGTCACTATGAAAACTGAGAAGAACCAAATAACCAGACTTTGGGAAAGTTCTTTGCGGTAACCAAAGAGAACTACAAATCCGGTGATGAGAAGAGTGTAAGGAGTGAGAGCTATCATCAAAGGATAGAACAGCGGGAAGAGGTGACCGATAACACCAACGGTGAATATTATCACGAGAAAGTAATGGGGGAGATAGTAGTCGATTATATTTTTCGGTCTTTCCATGTCAGCTTTCTTTGTTTGAATTTTATTATTGAGTTAATTCCAATGATAAACAATAAAATCATCTGGAGGGGATGGAGAATAATATCAAGAATTAAATTCCGGTGGGCGACTGCAGAGATTGCAATCCGGTTAAACAGGATAAGTGCAACAGGGATTAGGAAAACCGGATTAAGGAAAGAGAGTACCGGGAGAAGAAGGAAGAAAATTTCAAATACGAGGAGCATCAGGATAAAGATAAAAGGATTTGTATTAAACCCGGCAAAGAAGTTTTTAGAGAAGCCGTTGAAGGCAGTCCCAAAGCCGTCATACATTTTGCAGAAAACAGAATCTCCCCCGACTGCAGTAACAAGTTTGAGATTATTAGTCTTGATAAGGCGGGCGAGTTCCATATCCTCCACAACACAGTCTTTAACAGCTGTGTGTCCCCCAATGAGGTCGTATGATTTCCTGTCGATAAGGATCAACTGGCCATTTGCCGCAACGAAGGAGGGGTTTTGCTTTGTGTAGATAAACCTGAGGGGGAGGAATGCCAGGAGTATCCAGTTCATCAGGGGGACAATCAGTTTCTCACCGAAGGAGTTGTAAATCTGAGTCGGGAAAACAGATAGCATATTGAAACCGGGATATTTGTGTCTCAGAAATAATAAGTTACTGATAGAAGAGGGGATCAATTTAACGTCAGCATCCAAGAAAATCAGAAGATTTCCCGAAGCAGCCAGCGAGAGCTGATGACAAGCCCAGTTTTTTCCAAGCCATTCCGGAGGAAGGGGTTGCCCGGAAATTAGTTTTACCCTCGGATCTTTATGGGAAAATTCAGTAACGTGAGAACCGGTGTTATCAGATGATTCATCGTCGAGGACAAGGATCTCAAGGTTTGTATAATCCTGGGTTAATAAATTGGTGAGAGATTCCGATATGTTGCCCTCCTCATTACGGGCAGGGATTAAGACTGAAATCAGTCCGGCATCTTCTGATGATTTATTCCATTTACGGATAACAGGAGCAGTGAGGAGATTGTAAAGGGATACAATAGCTACGGGTATTAAGAAAACAAGAGATGCAATAAAAAGATAATCAATCATCTACAAAAAGATCCTTTACCGGTTTGTTTGAGAAGGATTCGGAGAGCAGAAGGCTAATGTTTTCACGGAAAGCAGATTCAAAAAGAGTGAAATCCTTTCTGATATCAGAAGGGAGGAGAGGGGTACCGAATCTGCAGTAGATTGAGGGGAGTTTTTCATCCGTAAACCGGAAATTGAAAGCTATGGGGAAAACAAATACTCCGGGAGGGGCGGTGTCAATAAATTTTTGTAACCCTTTGCGCAATTGAATATTATTTGCATCGACTGGTTGGTACTCTCCCTGCGGGTAGATTGTTATGAATGAATTGTCCTTACTGATTAACGAACGGGTGTAATTGATTGTATTGACGATACTTCGCGGATTTTTCAGGTTAATCGAATATGCTCCGAGTTTCCGGAAAAACCAATAGCGTTTTAGTTGTTCCTCCAGCATCATGATATGGAAGACTTTATGGGGGTAGAATTTCCGGCAGATGAAATCTATCAGGAAACCGTCCCACCATGAGAAATGGTTCGGGCAGAAGATTACGGAAGAATTACCGGTAATTCCGGGAGTTTCATTAAGGAGAAGGAAATGAGAGAAATGGTATTTGAGCTTGCGGTTCATGTACCGGGTGAAAATAAACCGTGCCCAGGATTTGTGGTCAGCCTTAATCATAATCTTTCCTTATAAGATCCGATACAATTTTTCCCGAAAGGAGAACCAGCGGAATACCGCCGCCCGGATGAGCGCTTCCGCCGCAGAAATAGAGGTTCTTAAAATATCCGGAGCGATTATTCTGCCTGAGGAATGCAGCGTTACGATTATTTGAAGAGATTCCGTAGAGGCTTCCGAGGTGGCTGTTGGTTTTTTCGGCAATAAGAGGAGGAGTTAAAACATCTGAAACTGAAATATAATCCGAGATGTTAATTCCGAGAGTTTTGTTGATTTTATTCTTAATGGTTGAATCCTGAGCCTTGATTTCCTCATCCCAGTTCTGACCGGCGATATATGGAGCGTTAACCATTACGAACCAGTTTTCGCCGTCCGCAGGGGCATCCCCGGGAATTAGTTTGGAGGAGATGTAAATATATACAGTGGGATCCCCGGGAGTGATTTTCTTTGTAAAGAGGTCATCGAATTCGGATTTATAGTTAGCCGAGAAGAGGGTATTATGAGTGATCAGGGGAGACTTATAACCTTTTATTCCCCAGTAAAAGACAAGTGCGGAGGAAGAAGGGGTAAGAGTGCTGTATCTTTTGGACTCTCTGATATTCAGGTTGTCAAACATATTCAGATAAGTATAAGAGACATCGGTTCCCGCTACGACTATGTCAAAATATTCTTTAACTCCATTTACTTTGATCCCCCGGACATCTTTATTCTTATAGAGGATTTTTTCTACGGTTGAGCCGGTATGGATTTTAATTTTAGCAGAATCAGCTATTTGGGAAAGGGTTGCGGGGATTGCGTGAATTCCTTTATCCGGCAGACAGGCGCCAAGTGAGCACTCAACATGGGGGATTATGTTCAAAGTAGCGGGAGCAAGGTAAGGATTAGAACCGTTATAGGTCGCGTATCTGTTGAAAAGCTGTATTGTTTTGGGGTCTTTGAAGAAAGATTGATTAGCGCTGTTTACAGTCCGGAATGGATCAATCTTGTTTATGTTAAGGAGTGTTTTCAGTGCTTTATAGTTCAGGAATGTGGAAGGCTCCTTAAAACTGCGAAAGAGGAAGAGATCTGCGGTCAGGTCATAAATCTTTTTGGAGTAAGCCAGGTAATTTTTAACAGCAGAAGCCTTATCAGAAGTAGCAGATTCCACTTCGGCGGCGAACTTTGAAGGATCTGAATAAGCATTAATAACAGAGCCGTCCGGGTAATAATATTTACAGAGAGTTGAAAGGGGAAGCAGGTTGAGATGGTCATGCATTTTAAGGTTAAGTGAGTTGAAGAGATCTTCAAGGACAAAACTCATAGTAAGGAGAGAAGGGCCTGTATCAAAGCGGAAAGAGTCAAGATTAATCTGAGAGGCTTTCCCACCGGGAGCGGAATTTTTTTCAAACAGAGACACAACATATCCAGCAGCCGCGAGACGAATGGCGGCTGACAAACCGGAGAGACCTGCACCAATAACAGCTACAGTTTTTTTCATAAGAAGTTCTGAAATAAAAAACCCCTTTAAGGAAAATTAAAGGGGCTTAAATCCGGACTAATAAAAATATTAACGGCCGAGGCTGTCGAGATGTTCCTTCTTAGCGAGAAGAGCAGCATCATCTTCTTCGTGGTTTGGATCTTTAACGCAGCAGTCAACAGGACAAACAGCAGCACATTGCGGTTCATCGTGGAAGCCCTTACATTCTGTACATTTATCAGGCACTATATAATAATAATCACTGCTAAAGAAACCGGCAGCACCGGAAGGGGCAGAATCAGAATTTCCGTGGGTTGTTCCGCCTAATTCCCAGTCAGCTCCGCCTTCATAGATAGCAGTATTAGGGCATTCGGGTTCGCAGGCTCCACAGTTAATACATTCATCAGTTATTTTAATTGCCATAATTTACTCCTTTATAATTAGAAAGACTCTTAATTGTCAAAAAAAAATAATTGTTATAGTAATATTGTAAAACTTTGGTAAAATAGCAAGTGCAAAATGGGGGAAATGGTCAATCCTGCCATGTCCGTCCAGGACAAAAGAGATAGGTGATTGGAAAAAAACTGCTTAGAGAGGTGAATTTCATGAGCGGGAGCCAAGGATTTGAGATACATCCGGAATGGGAGGCAAGATGGGTTTACAATGGGTTTAGGATGGGTTTACAATGGGTTTTGGGGTCAGCACCGGAGAGGATTAAATATGACAAAAATCCTTACGCGGGTAATCGAAGAGAATTTTCTATAAAACAGGCAAGTTTAATAACAGGAAATATATTATTAAAAAACCTAATGCAATATAACACTTTTTTCCGGAGATAATGCGATCATTTAATGATCATTTTTTATAAATAGACTACATCCGTCCAAAACAAGAAAAATATGTGAAAACTGACTCTTGAAAGAGAAAAAAAGCAAACAATATTTATTTTGGACAGTAATAAATCCTGCCTCGGAAAAATGGGGGAAAGTTACCAACTGCCGGAGGCGCCACCGCCGCCGAAGGAGCCGCCACCGCCGGAAAAGCCGCCAAAAGAGCCACCACCGGAAGAACCACCAAAACTGCCACCACGGGATCCAGCCATGCTGCCAAGCACTCCCCCGATGAGGAGTCCTCTGCCCCTGCCTCTTCCTCCAATCATACTGATTATTGCAATTATTATAAACATAATTATCTGGAAGGGGAATCCTTTGCCGGATTTTTTATCTTTGTCTTTTATCTGTTTATATTCTCCTGCGGTAACTGCAATTATCGCATTAATTCCGAGATTAATTCCTTCAAAATAGTTGTCGTTCTTGAAAGATGGGACAACTTCATTCCGGATAATATAGCTTGAAGTTGCGTCAGTGAGGACGCCTTCGAGACCGTATCCTACCTCGATACGGAGCTGACGGTCGTTTTTAACAACCAGGAAAAGGGCTCCATTGTTGTTTTCTTTTGTGCCGATTTTGTTCCGGGCTGCAACTTCATAAGAATATTCTTCGAGGGAGCCGCCATCCAAAGAGGGGATCATGAGGAATACAATCTGAGTTGAGGTAGAATCGAAGAAGGTCCGGAGTTTTTGCTCGAGTGAGTTAAGTTCGGACTGAGATAATGTACCAGTGAGATCAGTTGCGTATTTTGATAAAGCGGGGTAATTGCCTGAAGCGAAGGCATCAGGCAATAATAAGAGAAAAAGGAGAAGGTACTTTAACCACATAGGTTTTGATCTATAAATCAGGAGTTAAAATTCAACTTTAGGGGCTACATCAGCGCCTGCGAGAGCGGAGAAGTAGGGTTTTTCCCTGAAGCCGAAAAAGTTAGCAATCATCGCCTTTGGAAATTGTTTGACAGCGGTATTATAAACCTTGGCAGTTTCATTAAATTTCATGCGCTCGACAGCTATCCGGTTTTCGGTTCCTTCAAGCTGGGATTGGAGCTGAAGGAAATTCTCGTTGGCTTTAAGCTGGGGATAGTTTTCGACCGTGACCATTAACCTTGAAAGGGCACCACTTAGCTCTCCCTGGACCTGCTGGAATTTCTGGAAAGCCTTGGGATCGTTAAGAACTTCAGGGGTTATATTGAACTGGCTTGCACGGGAACGGGCGCTTATTACGTCTGTAAGTGTTTTTTGCTCAAAATTAGCGTAACCTTTGACGGTGTTAACCAAGTTTGGAATAAGATCCATACGTCTCTGATAGAGATTTTCCACCTGACTCCAGCTTTTTTTTACTTCCTCGTCCATAGAAACGAAGCTGTTGTATCCACCGACTATCCAAGAGTAGAGAATAAGAAGCAGGACTATTATACCACCAGCAATTGACAGCCCAATTATCAGACCTTTTTTCATAATTAACCTCCGAAATGAATCTCGTTTAAATGTTATCCGAATATAGAATTAAAATATAAAAAATTATTGGTTAAATAGCAAAGAAATAATTAAGTTTATGGTTTTGAGGTTAAAACAGGTAAAATGAGAAATCCCTTTTACCAAGAGGCAAAAGGGATTTTATTGAAAATAATGAGGATTTTTACTAATTGGTCAGGCTGCGGATGGGGGCGGGGATTCTGCCGCCTCGCTGCACAAAATTGGTGGAGGATAATTTACGGACTTCCATTATGGGAGCTTTGCCTAATAATCCACCGTAATCTACAAAATCGCCAACTGCTTTGCCGTAAGCGGGGATTATCCTGACAGCAGTTGTTTTGTCGTTTATCATACCGATTGCAGATTCGTCGGCAATAATACCAGCGATTGTATCGGCAGGGGTGTCACCGGGAACTGCGACCATGTCAAGTCCGACGGAGCAGACGGAAGTCATTGCCTCGAGTTTTTCGAGAGAGAGGTTTCCTTTTTGTACGGCTCGAATCATTCCCCGGTCTTCACTGACAGGAATGAATGCGCCACTCATACCGCCGACGGAGGTGCTTGCCATAAGACCGGCTTTTTTAACACAGTCGTTCAGCAAAGCGAGGGCTGCTGTGGTTCCGGGTGCTCCAACATCTTCAACACCCATTGCCATTAAAATATCGGCGATGCTATCGCCTTCAGCAGGAGTAGGGGCGAGGGAAATGTCAACTATTCCGAAGGGGATTTTGTGTTTTTCGGCTACTTTTCTTCCGAGAAGTTCGCCTGCGCGGGTTATCTTAAAAATAGTTTTCTTAATGACTTCAGCAAGGGACTGGAAGTCAACGTTGCCAGCAGAACGGATTGCATCAAGGACTACGCCTGGTCCGCTTATGCCGACGTTAAGGACAACTTCGGGTTCGGAAATTCCGTGGAATGCACCGGCTACAAAGGGGTTATCTTCAACCGCGTTACAGAAGACTACGAGTTTGGCGCAACCGACGGAATCTTTGTCTCTGGTCAGGTACGCAGTATCTTTTATTACCTGAGCCATGAGGTTAATAGCATCCATGTTTATTCCCGCCTTTGTGGAGGCAATGTTGACACTGGAGCAGACTTTCTTGGTGGTTGAGAGGGCAGCGGGAATTGAATGAATCATATTCAGGTCGCCGTTGGTGAATCCCTTTTGGACGAGGGCCGAGTATCCGGCGATATAGTCAATTCCGATTTCACCGGCGGCTCTGTCAAGTATTTCCGCAATCTTTACGAATTCTTCGGGACCGAAAGCATCACCCACAATAGCGATGGGGGTAACGGAAACGCGTTTGTTCGCTATAGAGATGCCATATTGCCTTTCGATTTCCCTTGCGTAGGCGACATGAGCCTGACCGTAACGGAGGATTTTCTCATAAATTTTCTGTGTTGTAACGGCGATGTTCCTGTCCGAGCAATCCCGCAAGCTGATTCCCATTGTCACAGTGCGGATGTCGAAATGTTCGATCTCCGTCATTTTTATGGTTTCGAGTATTTCTTCAAATTCGTAGGGCATGTTTTTAATTATGAATTATCCCGGCCAACCGAGACGGGTGAAATATTAATTGTCCCGATCAGTCGGGACAAGTGAATTATTAATCAAATCCTGTGCATGAAGCGAAAGACATCTTCGTGCTGGAGATAAATTTTTATTTTAAGCTGTGAGGCGATATTGTTCATTATATCCTGAAGCTCTTTCAGGTCATTGGTCATGTTGGATATATCTATTATCATGATAAGAGTGAAGAACTCCTGCATAATTTTCTGGGATATATCAAGGAGATCGCATTTGGAGTCGCTCAGGGCTTTTGTAATTCCGCTGACGATTCCGGTGGTGTTTACGCCAAAGGAGGTAAGAATTACGCGGTTACTTGTTCCGGTTGAGACGTTACCGGAATAACTGCCGGAAGAGGCGATTTCTTTTTCAATATATTCTTTAACCAAAGCCGGAGTAGCTTTGTCACCTAATTCGTGAATGGCTTTCAGTGTAAGTTCTCTAATTTTCTCTTCAGATAAAGTCACGGTTTAAGTCCTTTATAATTAAGTTGTAAATAATTCAAAGCCGAGTTTGACATTTCCAGGTTTTTTTCTTTAGCAAATTTCTCCGCATTGCTGATGTTCCCGGTATAAAATCTCATCCAAAGGAGAGAGAGAAGGGCAACACCGTCAAAGACTCTCTCATCTTTAAGTGCAGAGATTGTCAGGTATCCGGAGAGGAGATTCCAACCAAAAGATAAAATACCATTAAGGTATTCGCCAGTATAAACCTGACCGGCACCGGGCAAAAAATAAGAAATTGTCCTGGCAAATGTAACAGAATATTTTTTATTATCAACATCGAGGCAGAAATTTTTCAGGTAAAGAGTTGAATCAATAGAATTAAATTCTTCAGAAGCTTCATACCATCTGTCGGCGAACATGAACGCCCATCCCCGCCAGTAAGCTAATCCGGAAGTATAAGGGGTGAATTCAGGTTGATTACTCATTTCGTCAATTTGCCTGAGTGCAATAGTGATCGATCTGTTGAGGATATGAATCCTGATGGCAGAGGTTTTATTATTAAATTTTTCTCCGGTTGTAGAAGCATATTTTGATGCCTGTGCGAAGTATAGGAGGGCATCGCGGAGTTTTCCTCCCTTTTTATAAGATTCCGCAATTAGAGAATATGCCCTGAAAGAATAAGTATTCAGAGTATCAAAGAAAATCAACCTCTTAGCTTCTGTTATTGCGTCGAAATATTTCTCCTGCTCGAATAAGGTAGTTGCGGATTGCATCTGAACAGACAGGGAGGAATCGGTGGTAAAGGTAGAGGAAAAGGAAAAGGTAGAGGAAGAGGAAAAGGTAGAGGAAGAGGTAGAGGAAGAGGAAAAGAAAGAGGTAGAGGAAGAGGAAAAGGTAGAGGAAGAGGTAGAGGAAGAGGAAAAGAAAGAGGTAGAGGAAAAGAAAGAAAGGATGAGAAAGAATATTAATATGGGGCTTTTCATAATTTACCGGAGAAGGTCAGTAAGAGCTGAGGGGGAAAAGAAGTTTTTATCCCTTACAAATGAATCGATGAGATCAGTGATACCGACCTTGATGCGGATGTTATATTGCTCAGTGCCTGTTATGGTTCCATAAATATTGCCGAGATAAAAGAGTCCGCCAAGACCGCCGAATATCCAGCCCCGGACCTTGTGGCCGGCTTCAAAACTTGTATATGCAATGTAACCCGAAGCTACGGTGAGGGCGAAAGCAATAAATGCATCTTCAGGGCGGTCGATATAGAGTTTCCCCAGACCGGGGACTAGTGTAGACATAGTTCCGGCGAGAAGAGAACTTTTGAGAGGGGGAGCAAGAACTGAATTTACTAATGAGGAGATGGTATCCCTGTCTTCATTCTCAAAGATATTTATTTGATTTAGTAAACCGGGATCAGGAGCTGCCTTCATTTTCCAAAAGAAATTGAGGCGGGACAAAGATAGACGAATACCGGGAGAAGCAGTGGGAATGTCTGTGATGACAATGGGAAGAGGTTTCCGTTCACCAAAGTAATCGTCAGTCCTGTCTAATTGGGAGTATGAATTTCTCAGGTTCAGAAAAGCCACGAGTCCGGAGAAGCGGGAATTTTCAGGGATAAGTGAAAGAGAGTGAGTGGCATCTTCATAATGTCCCATAAACACATTTGAACAGGCGATTTTGAAAAGGATGGAATCGTTTGTATTAAAATCTTTTATTTTTTTATACTCCTCAATAGCTCTGAGATAATCCTGACTGCGGAAGAGATGATCCGCAAACCTAAGTATATTATCCTGCGAATGTAAAATCTCCTGCGGGGAAAGGAGTATTGGAAATACCAAAACAATGAGAAGAGATAAAATTTTCACTTTAACATTTAACCCGGATGTTGTTTAGAGTTTTGAAGGGTTATGCAGATAATTTTCGACCGGGTCATAAAACTTACCGGGTTTTATGAAGGGATAGTATTCAGCGCGGTTGAAAGGGTTAGTATCGCGGGTGAACCTGTCGAAAAAAAGAAGAGTGCCCTGCACGATATTTGTGGACTTAACGGCATCAATTAAAAAAGCCGAGCAACTTGGGTAAAACGGACAATTATCCCCGTCCACATCGGAGATAATTGTCCAATATAATACCATGGAAGACTTAACAAGAGTTCCGGAAAAGCCAAGGTTGCTGAAAGAGTAATCCCTGACTTTTGAAAAACTTTCTTTACGGTAATCAACTTCATTTTTATCCCAGCGATCCCAGTCAGTCTGGCTGCAGAGGGATGAAGAGATTAGGAGTAACAGAAGAAAGAGTTTCATAATTAATTAAGATAATAAAGAACGTGCGATAACCATTCTCTGGATTTCGGAAGTACCTTCATAGATTTCCGTTATTTTTGCATCGCGTAGATATCTTTCGACAAGGTATTCGCGGACATAACCGTAACCGCCGTGAATCTGGATAGCTTCGAGGGCGCAATCAACAGCGACTTTAGAAGCAGCGAGTTTTGCCATTGCTGATTCTTTAGTATATTCGAGATGATTGTCCTTTAACCAGGCAGCCTTAAAAGTGAGCAATTTAGCAGCTTCAAGCTGAAGGGCCATATCGGCTAATTTAAATTGAATTGCCTGATGATTGGCAATCTCCGTACCGAATGCTTTTCTTGTTTTGGAATATTTTATGGCTGCCTCAAGAGAAGCCTCTGCAATTCCGAGAGCCTGAGCGGCAATACCGATTCTTCCTCCGTTAAGAGTTTTCATGGCAAAATTAAAGCCTTTTCCTTCTTCCCAGATAAGATTTTCGGCAGGGACTTTGCAGTTGGTGAAAGTAAGGGAGCAAGTATCGGAGCTTCTGATTCCCATTTTATCTTCTTTTTTTGCCTGTTCGAAACCGTCAGTCCCTTTTTCAATTAATAGGGCGGAGATGCCTTTATGTTTTTTAGCCTTATCAGTCTGGGTCATAACGATATAATAGTCGGCCATTTTACCGTTAGTGATCCAGTTCTTAATTCCATTTACGATATAGAAGTCGCCCGATTTCTCAGCGAGAGTATTTTGATTAGTTGCATCGCTTCCGGCTTCAGGTTCGGAGAGGGCAAAGGCACCGAGCTTTGTTCCCTGGGCGAGTGGGATAAGGTATTTTGATTTGAGGTAATCAGAACCGAAATGTTCAAGTCCCCAGGTTACGAGAGAATTGTTTACAGACATGATAACGCCGACGCTGGCATCGACTTTAGAGATTTCGATCATAGCGAGGACGTAGCTGAGGGTATCCATTCCGGTACCTCCATAATCAGGGGAGACCATCATCCCCATAAAACCGAGTTCACCAAGTTTTTTTATAATTTCGGCCGGGAATTCTGCGTTAATGTCACGTTCAACTGCAGATGGTGCAATTTCGGCTTCGGCAAATTCTTTAGCTGTTTGACGGATCAATTCATGTTCTTCTGTAAACCGGAAATCCATAATTCACTCCTTATAAAATTAAATAATTTAGAAAGTCGATATTTTTTGTTTTAACAAATCAGCCCAGAGGGAGTAAGCAGGGGGAGTAAGGTGTAAGCCATCGTCAGTAAAGTCATTCTTCAGGTCCCCGAGTTCATCGATTAAATGTGAGTAAAGGTGAAAACAGTTAATATTTTGATTTTGAGCGAGAAGTTCAATAAGATTATTCAAATCCCGGATAGATGAATTCGGTCTGTTTTCAATATTTTTTGTAGGAAGCAAGGGAGTAATATAGACATTCTGAGGCGGCAAGAGGCTCTTAGATTTAAGGATAATTTCCTTCAGAGTATCCATAATTTGGGGAATAGAACGTCCAAGAGCGAAGTCATTAGTTCCGATGAGAATAAAAAGGTAATCGGGATTAGCGGAGCGGATGTCCAATTCAATTCGCTTAAGAAGCCCGGGGGTGTTATCGCCGGAAATCCCAACATTAACTATATCAAAATCAGGCAGCAAATCCTTTGTTTTAAGACCAAAGGTCAGGGAATCACCGGTAAGCATTATTTTCATATTGAGTCAGGGGTTTAGATTATTAATTTAGATTTTTATACTTGTCAATATAGCAAACAGCGGGAACAAAATAAAGATGTTTAAGGTACAGGAGAAAAAATATTATAGCAAATTAGAAATGTCATGTTGTAAAGATTTTTCACATCCGGGTCCAGTCTTGTAATTGTAATTTTATGAATAAAAAAAGGGGCGGATTCATTACCCGCCCTTTATGTAAAACAAACGACCCTGTAAGTTCCTTAATCCTATAAATCGTGTTCAGACTTATTTCAGAAGTGACATCTTAATCGTCTTGACAAAATCACCTGCTATTATCCGGCAGATATAAACACCGCTCGCAAGTTTGGAAGCATCAAAAGTCACCTGATATCTTCCTGATTCCTGTTCCTTATCAACCAAAGTAACTATTTCCTTTCCCAGGATGTCATAGACTTTCAGACTTACCTGCCCGCCGGCTACCAACTGATAACTGATTA
>Ga0247841_10001732_pt1 | contig 46624 bp, 40 predicted proteins | sample LaCruzMarch2015__2_FD_192410 | JGI IMG/M metagenome (GOLD analysis project Ga0247841, IMG submission 192410) | Freshwater microbial communities from meromictic Lake La Cruz, Castile-La Mancha, Spain - LaCruzMarch2015_18m | ecosystem: Environmental > Aquatic > Freshwater > Lake | place: Spain... | reverse complement strand
TCGAGTAGTTTCGACGGTGTGTTTGTATTCATGGCAATATAGTATATATGTATGTATATACTTACAACCAAAAAAACACTCTATTTTCTAGTTCCCCTGAAATTTGTCGGCCACCCATGGACAAAAGAAGCAAAAGGATGGACTTTACTATCATGGGACAATCAAGTACATTGGCACTCACCTGCCATCCACGAGGCATAGATGGATAATATTCATATTGCTGATGGGTTTCGCGGACAGATAATGCACGTCATTCCAAGGCCGCTGCTTGAGGAGGCTTCAAAGCACGTGCTTGTGGGCGAACTTTACCCCACCGATATCGGCTGGTTTCCAACGGCGTCTCATCATTACATCACGCGCCCAAATGCCGCCGATGCACACATCTTGATATACTGCGCAAAAGGAAAGGGCTGGTTTGAAATCGACGGCAGGCGCCAGGACCTTCTGTCTGGCCGGGCACTGCTTGTCCCGAAAGGCCAACCCCACGCCTATGGCACCGCCGGAAAGAATCCATGGTCAATCCACTGGGTGCATTTCACCGGGGACGACGCCGCCTGCTATACCAGCCTGCTGCCGCATGGCGAGCACGTCATATCGGTAGCACCGGCAATTTCCGGCAGGCTCCAGCGGCTTTTCAGGGAGTGTTACAGCGTTTTCACAGATGGCCACACACAATCGCGGATTCTGTTTGCGGCGCAGGCATTGCGACACCTGCTCGCACTTCTATTCTACAACAATCCAGCCTTTTCGCCGGGTACACCCACTGCAAGTCATCGTTCATTCGACCACATCATTGTACACATGCGACAACACCTCGATGGAAACCTCTCGCTCCGCGATATAGCGCGGAAGGCAAATTTTTCCACAGCACGCTTCTCGTCACTATTCAAGGCGCAAACCGGCTTCTCTCCGGTTGAGTACTATATCCGCCTCCGCATCCAGGCAGCCTGCCGGCTCTTCGACACAACCGCGCTGAATGTGGGCGAAGTCGCCACCAGAGTCGGCTACCCCGACCAGTATTACTTCTCACGCATCTTCAGCAAGATCATGGCCATGCCCCCTGCCGTCTACCGCAAGGCAAAGAAGGGATAGATCTTCGATCACGGCAATCTATGTCCCAACCCCGCGCATTTTCACGAACAAAGCCGAGACAGACAGCTATTTCGATGCCGCAGAGAGCGGCAGGACAGGCCAGAAGACAGAAGAGAGATCGGCCCGGAGCAGCGCAGTGTATGCGGCGAATCTACTCCGGTCGTTGCTTGGAGATTCCAAAGAGAGGCCACTATCTGGAAGCAAGTTTCGGGGCATGTTTCAGGAGGTATTCTTCCGCCTCGGTGTTCCACAGGTCATCGTGCCTGCCGCAGATATCGGCCAGCCTGGCATAGAAGGGGTCGGTCTTTCCTTTCGCCGCAAAATCCGAAATCGCAGTGAGCGGAAGATCATACTGAACATAGAGCAGCTTCTTGCCGCCCGGAATCTTGGGCAGATTCAAAATTGTTTCTGCGCCGCAGGTGATTCCGCCCACGTGTGTGATCATCGATGCAGGATTGACGACACCGGCCGACATCAACTGGATCGCTTCCAGCATGTCGTTCGTATTTCCGCCGGATGTACCCACAGTGTGCGTTCCGCTGTAGTGTATGTTATAGAAATTCAACCTGGCTGAGAAATCGGCTTTGGTTGGACCGGCAAAGAAGTTGAGACATCCGTTATCGGCCAGAATAGCGTCCCCCTGCTCCACCACCGGAGCCACCGGCGCAAACACAAACACGTCGTCATACCCTATGCCACCGGTCAGGCCTCGCAAGTCACTGACGGCATTCTGCGCATCGGCGGTATTGCGATAGACAAGATCGACACCATTCTTCTTGGCCTCCGCCACCGGAATTATCTGCGCGGCACGATCCAGCCTGTCTTGTGCAATATCCGTAACCACAAGCATCTTTGGTTTCCTTGGACCATGGACGAGATAGTCGATGCATCCAAGCCCCATCGGACCGGCTCCTGCAAGTATCGCGCACGTGCCGTTCTCGACAATCCCCATACGATGAACGTAATCCTCGTGAACCGTGTGGTACTGCGCATGGGCGGCGCCTACGATGCACGACATCGGTTCGCTGAGCGATGCCTTGAAGAAGCCGTCTCCATCATACGTCAGCAGGCAATCGCACTCCATCACCTCCGCCGGAATGAGGATAAAGCTGGCCATACCGCCTATGTAACGATACGAATAGCCGGGCGCGTCCAATGATCCTTTGTATCCCAGCGCCGGCTGGATGCAGAACTTCTGGCCTGGTTTGAACTTGTGCGCCCACTTCTTGCCGACCTTCCTGATGTAGCCGGAGAACTCGTGACCGATGATCGTCGGATTAACGGCAATGTCCTTCGGCACACGCTTATGATCCGACCCCTGGATTGCCGCCTTATGCGAAGACATGCAGACCGAGTCGCTGACGATCTCAGCAACAATCTCGTCGTCCTGCATTTCCGGCAGGTCAAACGTCTCAAGCCGAAGATCGCTCTTACCGTGGATTCGCAGTGCCGTGGTTTTCATGCGTCAACTACTCCTTATCCATCAGCTTGTCATAGAAGGCAACATAGTCGTCAGGCTTTCCGCTGGCTCGCATTTCCATTGCGGCCCGTGGATGGAGATTCATCTGGCCGGTGATGGCGTATGGAATGCTGTAGCCCCAGTCCATCTTCTGAGAAAGCGGGAAAAAGACATTCTGGCAGCATTCAAGCACCGGCCTGAGCCGGAATTTCGGGTTATGCAGGAATCCTATCAACAATTCCAACGGACAATTGCCGGCACCACGACCGATCCCGCTGATGGTGGCATCTAGCCGGTTTGCGCCGACTATCAATGCTTCAATGGTGTTCGCATAAGCAAGCTGCTGGTTGTTGTGGGCATGGAAACCGACATCCTTCCCGGTTCCATCCAGCGCCTTCATGAAGATACCAACAAGACTCCTGACCTGTTCTGAATACAATGAACCATAGCTGTCTACGACGTATACCCCCGTCACGGGTGAAGTCGCCGCGAAATCGAGCGCGTCAACAAGATCGTGCTCCGCGACCGTTGATACCGCCATAAGCTGCAGCATGGTCTCATAACCCTTATCGGTCGCATCTTTGATCATATCCATCGCTGTCGGGATCTGGTGGATGTAACAGGCAACCCTGATGCAATCTATCACGCTTTGATCCTTGGGCAGAATGTCCCCATGGTAGTCAGTGCGCTCGGCATCAGCCATGACGGAAATCTTCATTCCGCCGCGATCTCCTTCGACAACCCGGCGCAACTCCTGCTCGTCGCAGAACTTCCATTTGCCGAATTTGGACGGCAAAAAGATCTTCTTCGAGCTCTTATAGCCGAACTCCATGTAGTCCACACCGGCGGCAACGCAGGTATCGTAGACAGCTTTTGCAATGCCATCTTCGAACATGTGGTCGTTGATCAAGCCGCCGTCCCGAACCGTGCAGTCAAGGATCTTAATTGACGGCCTGTACGCAACCCATCCGTCCTTGGGCGTATGTTCATGCTTTGTCTTCTTGTCTGTCATGCTCCCCCCTCGCCTCCTGCTATATCGACAAACCGCCAACACTGTCACCGTTCAACGAGCTGGATAAGCTATAGCCTCTCCAGCATGAAATCAACGGAATTCGATCCGCAGATTTCGCCAATCTTCGCTGATTTGGATGGTGGGCAGACAAGGGCTCTGGCAGGCCCCAAGTTGCGATATCGATTCTTATGGCAGATTATCGCCTTCATGTTGTACATTCTCCGATGACTTTGAGTAATTGACTGAGAACAACCACCACAACGAAAGGCAGCCCGATGAAGATGATCAATACGCCGGAAGTGAAGATGGGGATCGTCGGAGTAAGCAGGGACTGTTTCCCCATCGAGCTGACTCGCAAGCGACTGGCAAACGTCGTAACCGAATGCCGCAGGCAGAAGATAGACGTAATCCCGTGCGACACCATCATAGAGTCGGAACATGATGCCATCATCGCGGCGGCCGAACTCGAACACGCTGGCGCCAATGCGGTGGCGATATACCTCGGCAATTTCGGACCCGAGGGGCCCACAACGATTTTCGCCAAGGTCTTCGGCAAACCGTTCATGCTGTGCGGAGCCGCTGAAGAAAGCCGCACCACACTGATAGACGGCCGCGGCGATGCGCTTTGCGGCATGTTGAATGCCTGTCTCAACGTCGGGTTGAGAGGTCTTCGCGCGTATGTGCCGCCGCAACCCATTGGATTGCCGGGAGAAATTGCCGGTATGATTGGTCACTTCATCGATGTGGCCAGGGTTGTCCTTGGCGTTCACGGTCTCAAGACTCTATCGTTTGGGCCGCGGCCGCAGGACTTCTACGCATGTAATGCGCCCATCAAGCCGCTCTACGATCTCGGTGTGGAAGTGATGGAGAACTCCGAACTCGACATGCTTGAGCAATACAAGTCTGTCGCCGGCAAGACGTCGGAAATAAAGGCCATCGCCTCCGACATGGCCAAGGAACTCGGCGCCGGCAACAAGCATCCGGAGAAACTTCTGCAGCTCGCCCAATTCGAGCTGGGACTCACAACGTTCTTCGAGAACAACCTGGGCTCGCGCCAGTATGGCGTCTATGCGAACAAGTGCTGGCCGGCCTTCGAAAAGGCATTCGGATTCGTACCATGCTTCGTGAACAGCCGACTCGCGGCCCGCGGCATACCGGCGGCTTGCGAAGTGGACATCTACGGGGCCGTCTCGGAATACATGGCTCAGCTGGCATCCATGGCGCCTGCCACCATCCTCGACGTAAACAACTCCGTGCCGGGTGACATCAAGATCAAAGACATGCGAGGCATATCGCGATCCGACCTCGTCATGGGCTTCCACTGCGGCAACACGCCAAGTTGTTGCCTCAAGGGCGGCTGCGCGATGAAGTATCAACTCATCATGCACAGGCTCATGGAGCCGGGCAAAGCACCGGATATTACCTGTGGCACTCTCGAAGGAACAATCAAGCCGTCACCCGCAACCATGTTCCGCCTGCAGAGCACACCTGACTGCAAGCTCATGAGCTATGTCGCCGAAGGCCGGGTTCTGGATGCTGATCCATCCTCGTTCGGCGGAATCGGCATCTTCGGCCTTCCCGGGTTTGCGCGCTTCTACCGTTACGTGATGCTGGAAAAGCAGTTCCCGCATCACGCGGCCGTGGCTTTCAGTCACGCCGGCAGAATCCTTTTTGATGCACTGAAGTTACTTGGAGTTAATGATATCCAGGCGCCGAAACCAGCGGGGACTCTGTATCCAACGGAAAATCCGTTCTGAGGAAATGGTCAGTTGTCAGTGGTCCGTTGTCGGTTGCAGCAATGCGGTGATGTCTGTCCGCAAGACAACAGCAATCATTTGAAAAGCTGCGAATATACTCGCTTTCTTGTCAAATTTAGCACGCCAGCGACAACTGACAACTGACAACTGACAATCCGCCTTCGCTCGCTGACGCGAGTCTACGGCGGACAAGCTGACAATCCGCCTTCGCTCGCTGACGCGAGTCTACGGCGGACAAGCTGACAATCCGCCTTCGCTCGCTGACGCGAGTCTACGGCGGACGGGCTGACAAGTAACAGACGAAGATAGGAGGACGTTAAGAGTGAAGAAGAATCGCTACTCTCTTGGCCTTGACTACGGCACAAACTCATGTCGTGCACTCATTGTGAACCTTCGCGACGGCACCGAGGTTGCCAGCCACGTCTTCCCTTATCCCACAGGAAACAACGGCATCCTCCTCGATCCCGGTGATCCAAATGTGGCCCGTCAAAATCCCGGCGACTATGTCAAGGGTGCCATTACATGCGTGAACGGTGTCGTCAAGGCCGCCCGGAAGTCCGACAAGAACTTCGATCCGGCAAATATCATCGGCATTGGCATTGATACGACAGGGTCAACACCAATGCCTGTGGACAAGGATGGAACACCGCTGGCAATGCTGCCAGGGTTCAGCCGCAACCTTAATGCCATGGCATGGCTCTGGAAGGATCATACCAGCCACGCCGAAGCGGCGGAAATAACCGAGTTGGCCGCAAAGATGCGGCCGCAATATCTCGCCAAGTGTGGCGGCACGTATTCCTCAGAATGGTTCTGGAGCAAGATACTCCACTGCAGGCGGACCGCCCCGGATGTATTCAAAGCGGCCCACAGCTTTGTCGAGCATTGTGATTACATGCCTGCCCTGCTTGCCGGGGACACAAGGCCGGACAGGATTGCGCGCGGAATCTGCTCCGCTGGACACAAGGCAATGTACTGCGACGAGTGGAATGGATTGCCCGATAAGAAGTTCCTTGCCAGGCTCGATCCGGCCCTTGCCCCTCTTCGGGACAGACTCTACGATAAGGCCGTACCGGCCGATCGTCTTGCCAGCCGCCTTTCAAGCCAATGGGCCGCAAGGCTCGGCTTGAAACCTGGAACAGCAATCGCCGCCGGGGCATTTGACGCGCACATGGGCGCGGTTGGAGCCGGAATCAAAGAAGGTTCACTGGTAAAGATACTCGGAACAAGCACATGCGACATGATGGTGATGCAGGCCAACCGCAAGCTTGCCGACATACCGGGCGTCTGCGGCATTGTCAACGGTTCGATTCTTCCTGGATACTACGGCATTGAGGCGGGCCAATCCGCTGTAGGCGATATCTTCCTGTGGTTTGTGAATCATCTCGTACCGGAGAGCTACGGCCGCACAGTCGATGAGAAGTTTCTGAATCTTGCCAGGACTGCTGCCGGGCAGAAACCAGGCGAGCACGGCCTGCTTGCCCTCGACTGGAACAACGGCAACCGTACCATCCTCGTGGATGTGCGGCTCAGCGGACTGCTGTTGGGCCAAACCCTGCACACGGAGGCGCACGAGATCTATCGCGCCCTCATTGAGGCCACGGCATTCGGCGCGCTGACCATAATCAAGCGCATCGAGGAATACGGGGTGCCGATCCGCGAAATAGTCAACTGCGGGGGGCTTGCGAGCAAGAATCCGATCCTTATGCAGATCTATGCCGATGTCACTGGCAGACCCATGAAAATTTCCAGAAGCGACCAGACATGCGCGCTGGGCGCGGCAATCTTCGGGGCTGTGGCTGCTGGACGGGAAGCCGGAGGTTTTGCAACCGTGGAAGAGGCGCAGGATGCTGTCTGCGACGTGCGGAGCACGGTGTACAAACCCAATACAGCCAATCGCAAGGTCTATGCCAGGCTCTATGGTCTCTACCGGGAAATTCACGACGCATTTGGGACCAACACATGGTCCGACAATCTTAATCACGTGATGAAAGAGCTGATAAGCATCCGTGAGGCACAGAGAAAGTCGTGAGGTTGTTGACCAGTTACGCGGGATATAAATGACATCTCACAGGTAACAACAGAAGCCGTTTGGCAATCGATGGAGCACATATGCGACTTTATCTCTACGTTCTTGCGTTTGCGGCTGGTCTCGTAACCCTCGGAACCGAACTGGCCGCATCCCGTCTGCTCGCCCCTTTCTTTGGCACATCTCTTGTAATCTGGACCAGCGTAATAGGGCTTTTTCTCGCGGCCCTGTCCGCAGGATACTGGCTTGGCGGTAAACTCGCCGATCGGAGTCCGTCGCTGTTCACGGTCCTGCGCCTCGTCGCAGTCGCTGCGGTTCTCATCGGAATCGCCCCTGATCTTGCGCGCCCCGTCTTCAGCCTTGCAATCAGCGGCATGACATCAGCGAAACTCGGACTGCTCACTGGATCATTCATCAGCGTCATGGCTCTGCTTGGAGTCCCGATGATCCTGCTCGGCTCTGTGAGCCCCTTCGCTATCCGCCTCGCCACCAGGAGGATCGAGGAGGCGGGACGCGTTTCCGGACAGCTCTACGCAATTTCGACGCTTGGCAGCTTCCTGGGTGCTTTCCTTCCTGTGGTGTTTCTTATCCCTTCGATTGGAACACGCTGGACGTTCATTTCTTTTGCGCTCCTGCTCCTCGCGGTAACGCTGGCCGGTTTCCTGCTCTGCCGGAAGACCACATGGGCCGCGACTGCAGCAGCGCTTTTGGTTGGATTGGCCGCGCTGGGCTGGTTGAGAGGCGGCATGCCGGTAAAACCTGGCGCACGCGTTGTCTTCGAGGGAGAGTCGGTCTACCAGTACGTGAGGGTCGTTGAAAACGATCGCGGCTGGCGCAAGCTTCAACTCAACGAAGGCGTGGTGGTGCACAGCTGGTACCGGCCGGGCGAGTTGTTCACTAACGGGGAGTGGGACTACTTCGCGCTTGCCCCTCTCTTCACACCTGCGCCGTTCCTGAAGGATTCGGCCCGACGTTGGGCGTTGATCGGAACCGGGGCCGGAACCACAGCGCGCCTGATCTCCCGCATCTACGGCAATGTCAGGATTGACGGTATCGAGCTCGATCCCATGGTGGCTGACGTTGGCCTCAAATTCTTCGGCCGGCAGCCATCCAACTACCAGGTAACGGTCCAGGACGGGAGGGCATGGCTGCTTTTGAACAGGGAAACTTACGACGTGATCGGGATCGACGCGTACCGGCAACCCTATATCCCTTTCGAACTGACAACCGTGGAATGCTTCCGTCAAATCCGCAATCGTCTGTCGACCAATGGCGTCGTGGCAATGAACGTGGTCCACCTTCCCGGGGATGATCGGCTTGTAGGCGCGCTCGTTGCGACCCTGCGACAGGTCTTTGCGTCAGTTCATGTCATGCACCTCGGCTCCAACAATCGAACCAGCCTCGTGGTTGCCTCCTGTCTACCCGTGACTTTGGATGATTTCTCGCGCAACGTATCAGCCTGCGGAGATTCGCGGCTTATCACCCTTGGCGCGAAAGCGAAGACCATGATAGTCAGCAACGTCGGGCCCGGGCCTGTGCTGACGGACGACTGCGCGCCTGTTGAGAAACTGATGGACCTGATGCTGCTGAAATATGTGATGAGCGACGAGAGCTCAGTCAAAAACCAGAGAGCACCCATGCTAAAACCGAGAGGAACATGAACAGGATCGGAATCCTTCTCTGGAGTCTCGTGGCTTCAGTCAGCTTCGAAATGGCCGGCGTCGCATCGGGAGAAATGCAAGTCGAAGCAAAGAGTAAGCCAACCGGCACATGGAAGTCCTTCCCCACGCGAACGCTCGACCAACTCTCCGGTTTCTCGCTGACCGTGAAAGACAGCGATCTCGATCAATATGGCGGCTCTTCAGCCGGCAAAGCCAATGCAACAGGTTTCTTCCATACAAGGAAGATTGATGGTCGCTGGTGGTTTATTGACCCCGACGGTGGCAGGTTCATTCACGTTGGCGTGGCCTCTGTCTCACCTGGCAAATCAGACATCAACCTTACTGCGCTTCAGACCAAGTTCGGCGACACGGCTGGCAGCGCTATCTACCCGCCAGCAAGCGATTCCAACAAAGGCATCGTGAACAACCGTTACGAACCCCACACGCCGGCTCTGCAGTCTATGAAAGCCCTCAACGAGCGCGTGTATTCGCTTGCCGACTACTTCGACAAATGAGAGGGGCTCTTTCCCGAGGTCAACAGCCCTCACCTTCGCTTTGCAATTGGGCGCCGGATACGCCATACTGGTTTCCTAGGTTGAGGCACAAGAGCATGAAGAAACCCACAACTGTCATCATACACCTTGCACAGATGGAAGTCCTGCCGGGACGTCCGGACGACAATACCCGCAAGATCCTGCGGCTTATTGCCGAATCCAGGAGCGCCGGCGCAGATGTCATTGCATTTCCTGAAATGGCAGTGCCTGGCTACCTGATCGGTGATGAATGGGAGCGTGAGTCATTTCTCCGCGACTGTGAGGCCTTTGGCGAAGAGATCAGGCTGGCAGCCGACGGCATAGTCGTCATCTTCGGCAACGTGGCCATGGATCGAGGAAAGATCAACGAAGATGGCCGCGTCCGGAAGTATAACGCCTGTTTTGTCGCCGAAGACCGGCGGTTCATCGCACCGGACAATCCGCTCGGCTACGGGTATGTGGTCAAGACTCTCCTGCCTAATTACCGGGAGTTTGACGACAGCCGCCATTTCTACGATCTCCGGAAACTGGCACTGGACCGCGGAGTCAAGCCGGACTCTCTCATTGCGCCTGTCAGAACATCACGATTCTCCATCGGTTGCATACTCTGCGAGGACGCATGGTATGTTGATTACGGTGTATCGCCGCTCCATGTTCTGGCTACGAAGCAAACCGATTTCTTCGTAAATATAAGCTGTTCGCCATACACGGTGAACAAGAGCAGCAAAAGGCATCGTGTTTTCTCGAAAGCTGCCAGGGATCTTGGCATCCCGCTCGCCTACGTCAACAACACTGGCATCCAGAACAACGGCAAGACCGTCTTCACGTTCGATGGCTCAAGCTGCGTATATGACGGCTGCGGCAACCATGCGGCGGGCCTCAAGACTTTCGAGGAGGGCGTTCTCGTCTGCAAGACTCCTCTTGGCAGGGGCAGGAAGTCCGGCATACCGGTCAAACAGCGCAATGACACTCCGAGCGACATGATGCGCGCAATCACCTACGGCACCGATCGCTTCATGAGAAGCTGTGGAGTCTCGAAGATAGTCGTGGGCGGATCAGGCGGCATAGACTCGTCGCTCGTGGCTGCCATCTACAGCCGGATAGTGGACCCAGGGGACCTGCTTGTCGTCAACATGCCAAGCCGCCACAATTCCGCCATCACAAGGAATCTTGCGGCCAAGCTGGCGAGTAACCTCGGCTGTTTCTATGCCGACATTCCGATCGACAACAGTGTTGAACTCACTGCTTCGCAGATCGACGGGCTGCTGATCACCGGCCGGAACGGGAAGTTGAAGAAAAACCTGCATCTCACCCCCTTCATGCTGGAGAACGTGCAGGCGCGTGACAGGTCTGCGCGCGTGCTGGCCGCCATCGCCGCAGCATTCGGCGGTGTATTCACCTGCAACGCCAACAAGGCAGAAATAACCGTGGGTTACACGACGATGTATGGCGATCTCGGCGGCTATCTGGCAAACATCGGCGATCTCTGGAAGGGCGAAGTCTATTCGCTGGCGCGATACATGAACAAGGAAGTCTTCAGGAAGCAGGTCATCCCGAAGGGATGCTTCGACATCGTTCCTTCGGCAGAACTCGGGCCTGAGCAGAACATCGAGGAAGGCAAAGGCGATCCGCTGATTTACCCTTACCACGACTGTCTCTTCCGAAGCTGGGTCGAGAGTTGGAACCGGACCTCGCCTGAGGAAATTCTCGAATGGTATTCATCCGGCAACCTCGAACAGCAAATCGGCTACAACGGTAAAGTCAAAGCCTTATTCCCGGATGCGGCTGCATTCATCCAGGATCTCGAGCGCTGGTGGGGTAACTACCAGGGGATGGGGATAGCAAAACGAATCCAGGCGCCGCCCATCCTCGCAATCAAGCGGCGATCATTCGGGTTCGACCACCGCGAATCCCAGATCGGAGCCCGCTACACATGCCGGTACAGGGACCTGAGACAGCAAACGCTCGGGACGAAATCAGGTGAATGATGGTTTCTTCCCCAAAAACGTTGGCGCGCCATGATGATTTCTGCTAGTGTCACTCCATGACTGCGAAGCGATTCTTTGATTGGCAGACCTCCGGTGGAACGGATGATGTCATGCGCCTTGTCGACTGCCTTGAAAGGGCCGATGTTGCATGGTGTACCATTGGCGGGGTCGCGGTCAACCACTGGGCAGAGCATCCGATGGTTACTCAGGATGTTGATTTCGTAGTCACATCCGATGCAATCGATCGAACTGTCGCCCTTCTGGAGAAGGCGGGGTTTCTCTCAGAACGATTCGAGTGGTCCGTTAACTTCAAAAGAGGCTCGGCAGTGACTATTCAACTCAGCACCGAGGTCTTCTACAAGGATTTTCCGTCACACTCCGTGCCGGCTGATGTACATGGCATTCTTCTGCGGGTTGCCTCATTAGAAGACACTCTCAAAGGAAAAGTGAAAGCATGGTCGGCGCCGGAACGGCGACAGAGCAAGCGGCTCAAGGATCTTGCCGATATAGCCCGCCTGGTGGAGGCTCATCCCGAGTTATGGAACTCCCTTCCCGCCGATCTCAGGAAGCAGGTTCAATCTCCAACAAAGAGTCAACCGTTGCGTTGATCAGCGCCTGCATTCCCCTGAAGGCGTTCGGATTGCCACACTGTTTCTTGAGACTATTGTCCCGAAGCGATTTCAAGTGCCAGGATGCAGTAGGCCGTACACAAGACCTTATCAGACTCCATGAAGCGACCTGTCTCGTTGAACCAATATACCTGCCCCTCGGTGGTCGTCTTCTGAAGAGCCAGCAGCTTCTTGACTAGTTCGGTTCTCCAGTGTACGGCGGGCTTGTCCTTCATCGGAAGCGAGTCCTCACCGTAGGCAGCCAGCGACTTTGTCAGCACATGATAGAAGAAATACAGGCCCTGTGGCCCCATCCCCGGGTTCTCATCCAGACACCAGTGCTTCACTGACCAGTCAAAGGCGGACCGGACCCGCGGATCGTTACGGTCAACATTGCAATAGACCATGGCGAGCAAGCCGGCATAGGTCATGCTGCCATACGAGTTAAACACAACCTTCCCTGCTGCATTGGTTACAGCGCCGGCCTTTCCTTCGTCCGGCCTGTAGGGGAACCCGCCTGCATTGGCCTTGTCGGAATTCTCGTTGTTCTGAAGCCGATCAAGAAACTTGCGCGCGGCATCCCAGTCAAGATCAGTCTTCTTCTCCGTCTTCGCCTTCACGTCCTCAACACCCTCGGTGAGCCGCATAGCTTCGTAGCCGAACAGGCTGTTCATCAGATCGGTGTAATTCCTCTTCGTGGACGCATCGTAGCCGAGCCCGCCGCGGTACATATCGTCACCCATATACTGGGATGCCGCAATGAACTTGCGGGCTTTCTGGACGTAGGGAATCAGATCCTCCCTGTGTGTCGAGTGAAGCGCTATCATGCAGGTGGCGGTGTTGTAGTTGCTCAATCCACCCCCGGGGCGACCCTCAATCTTCCGGTATATTCCGCCATCCTGTTGCGTGCACGACAGGATGAACTTTACCGCCCGCTCTGTGATTTCCTGCTTGCGGGGATGGTTGCTACGAGCAAAACACCACAACGGCAGAGCTGTCAGTGCCGGGTAGTTCGTATCCGACCACGAACCGTCAGCGCGCTGGTTTGCAGCCAGCCAGTCCAGACCGCGGTAGATAGCAGCCTCGGTCTCCCTAGCCATGGAAGGATCCAGCACCGCCACCCTGGCAACAGGTTGACCAATGGCAATTCCAGGCGCCTTTGTCACTGGCTCGGCATCCCTGGCTGCATCTGTTGCAACAGCACTGGCAAAAATACCTGCAATCCCAACAACTATATACAAGTGCCTCGATTTCATTCTTTCTCCCCTATTGAGCGTTGAATGTTGCGTGTTGAATGTTGAACGTTCATGTTTCTACTCCAGCGCCAAAACCGCCATGGATGTCGCGTAAATCCTTCCACCGGCGGAACTCCATCTGTCATCTGTTTCCCAACTGCCGGCGCCGGGCCCCGTCCGCGATTGCTGCGCAATCAGTGTTTGCTGGAGCTGTCCGACAGCAATCTTCGACACGTCGTCGTTGGAAGTCTTGAGCGCATGAGTGAGGAAGTACCAGCGATAGTAGTCAAGCGTCTTCCCCTGCCCCGCAACTGCCTGTTCCAGAGCCTTGATCATCTGCTTTGTGCGGCTGCTGTCACGCCCCAGCAGACACAGGATTCCCGCGGCAGTAAGCGTGTCATGGCCGTCGGGAGACTCGCCGGTGCGCGAATAGCCCATGCGCCCGCTGCCGTCAACCATTCCTCGCAGCCAGACCAGCGACCTGTCGATCCGCGGCGCAAGGTCCGTTCGCCCCAGCGACTCGGCCAGCATCAGCGATTGCAACTGCCAGATGGAAATGGATGTATTCGCCTCCCTGGCGCTTTCGCTTGAATAACTCCAGCCACCGGACTCCTTCTGGGCTTTGCAGATGAAATTGACGGCACTGTCCGCGGCAGGCTTCAGATCCTGATCATGATCGGTTCGCAGATACTTTAGAATGGCAACAGTAGCCATGCCATGATTGTACATGGAATTATCGCAAACCGGTCCGAACCGGCCGCCGGCATCCTGCTGCCCGACCAGGTACCTGACACCGCGGTCTATTGTTTCGGCATGCGCATTCTTGACTGGACCTGAATCTTCAGCCAGAAAAGCAAGCAGCGACAAGGCAGTAACACCGACAGTATGCTCCTGCTTTGCACCCCATTTCGCGGCATCCCACGAGCCGTCACTATCCTGTGTTGTCGCCAGCCACGCCAAGCCGTCAGCTATCGCAGTGTCCCTACCCGCCGGCATAATTGTCACAGGCTGCACGATGGCCTTTACATGCGGAGCAGCGGCTATCTGAACATCACCTGTCCGGTCCGCCCGGATTTTGGCAAATATCAGGACTCCTGCTGTCAGCAGAACGAGGATTATTGCCGCTATTCGAACCAGCTGCGGCAGATATACGTAAATTCGCAGGCTGAGCGGCGGATTCGCCCAGTCACGGGCCGGAATACGCGCAAGGATATCCGGCGCAAGATCGCGGGTCTTGACAGAAGCAGGCACATCCTTCATGCGTGCTATAGTCCCGGATATGATCGCAAGCTGATTCATGCAAGCAGCACATACTTTGCAGTGCCGTTCAATACCCGCCCTTTCGTCCGACGCAAGTTCCCCCTGGACATACGCCATGATATCATCCCCAGGCGGACAGGTTGTTCCAAGCCTCATGGTTTCATCAGAATCAGACATCGAACTCTTCCTTTAACCTGTTTATTGCCAGAAACATACGCGATTTAACTGTTCCCACTGGAATGCCGAGTGTTTCTGAAATCTCCTCGTATCCGAGTCCCTGGTACAGGCTCATAACAACAACAACCCTTAGCTTCTCGGGCAAGACATGCAAGGCGGACTGAGCATCCATCCTCTGTTGGGCACGATGCATCCCGTCGGTATCCGCCCCCGTTGCCTCCGCCTGAAGTCGCTCTGAAATTGTCTCATGTTTTTTTACCTTCCGCAGACTGTCTGCCCATGCATGGCGGGCAAGCGTGTACAGGAACGTCGTGAACTTCGCATCCGGCCGGTACTTGAACCGATACTTGAAGAGCCGCAGGAACGTCTCCTGTACAAGATCCTCCGCATCAGTATAAGCGCCGAGCCGGCGGAAAAGGTTCACTAAGGGATCCTGATGCCGCCGGACAAGGACAAGAAAGGCTTCCTTCTGCCCCCTCCGGATCAGGTCCATCAGCTCAAAATCTGAATGTCCATTCATGAAGTGTCCAATGCTCGATGTTGTGCCCGTCAGTCAACAACATAAAGACAAACCGCATTTTTTGCGAGTTTTCAGTGAACCATTCAGGAGGGGCAGACGCTTATAGTGGCATGAAACAATTCATAGCTTCCCTCTGCATATCGTGCATCGCACTCACGGTCGCGGCTGAACAGGCCGCGAAGGTGGCAACCAACGCACAACCTATCGTGGTCACAGCAACCAGGACGCAAAGGCAGCTCCTGGAGGTTCCAGCAAGCGTGTCGGTAATCACCGACGAGCAAATCGGGGCGGCGGCCGGCAGAAATGTCGATGACTGCCTGCGCCAGGTTCAAGGCGTCTCAATCGTCCAGGTGATGGGCATGAGCCAGGGCATGCCGTCACGCATCAACGTCCGGGGCGTTCCCGGTGAAACACGATTGCTGCTTCTGGCCGACGGGCTGCCGCTGAATGAAGCCATTTCCAGGTTCATCAGCATCAACGAAGTGCCAATGGACTCGATTCAGCAGGTGGAAGTGATCCGGGGGCCGTTTTCCAGCCTCTACGGAACCGACGCTTTTTCCGGCGTGATCAATATCATCACTAAGGAATACCCCGAGGAACCTGAAATCGGTATTTCCGGGGGTATGGGCAATAGCGGATACCGTAACTTCGCAGCCGATACCGGCGGAAGCAGCGGCCCCTTGAAATACCGGCTGGATTTCGAACGCCGTTCGATCGACAACTACCTCGCCAGAGATTACGCAATCGACCGTCGCTACGACTACGCCACAGAGAAGTACACTGATACCAGGATAACGCCTGATAACTTTGACTATGTCGACACAAAGGTCCTGGGCAAGCTCTCGCTGGACATGGGGCCGGACACGACATTGTCGCTCTTTGGCCGCTACTTCCAGGGCGACATGGGTTATGGACTTAAGGATCTCTCACCGCTCTATCCGACACCCGTGGACAACGTTACCATGACCAGGACCGCCATTGCCGGGGCAACACTGAACACGGCCTGGTCCAGCGACCTCGATATCAAGATCGGAGGCTACTACCGGCGTCAGACCCGCGCGCTGTGGGGACTTGATCTCTTCGGTATGGATGGAGAAACGCCGGTCTATGCGCAGAGCTATTCAGAAACGGTTTGCGACGAATGGCAGGCTTCCTGCGATGGCGACCTCAAAATTGGTTCGTCCCACACCCTCTCGGCCGGATTTGAGATAAAGAGAAGCACCGTCGATTTCGTGGCGCTACAGCGGCTGGACAACGGTACGGACTTTCCCGGCGCCGCCGGCTCAAAGAACCACCTGGTGGACTCGGGGCTCTTCGTCCAGGATGAGATAAAGATGACTTCAAAATGGAAAGTTATAGGCGGCCTGCGCGTCGACAATAACTCTGAATTCGGGACGGCCCTGTCCCCGCGAGCCAGCACCCTCTATGCCGTATCAGAGCAGACCACAATCCGGGCATCAGTCGGCCGCGCATTCAGGGCACCATCACTCGTGGAACTCTATCAGCCCCCACTCTCTTTCGGTTACGTAACCTTCGTATCCAATCCCGATCTAAAACCTGAGTATGTCTGGTCCGTCGACATGGAGATCGAACACCATGTCTCAAAAGCGCTGTCAGGCCGCATTGGGGTCTTCTACAACGACATGGATGACCTCATCGCCAACAAGGCCTCCGGCGATGTGCTGACCAACGTCAACCTGGACAAAGCGCGTTCAGCCGGAGTGGAGGCAGGAATCGACCTGATCATGACCAGCTATGCCACCGCTTTCATGACATACACATTCGTAAAGGCCGAGAACAAGAATACCGGCGGCGAGTTGGAATATATCCCGAAGCATACCGGAAGCGCCGGTCTACGCCTCAATAAGTCTTTCAATAACTGGCGCATCGAGGGATCGCTGGCCGAGACATATGCCGGCACGCGCGGCTTCCAGGACTGGTCCAGCGGCTCATGGTATGAGTTTGATGAGTACTTCCGAACAGATATAGCGCTAAAGACCACTTACAGGGACGGTCTGTGGGTGAAGATAGGTGTTCAGAACGTAACAGATGAAAGATACCAGGAATCAATGATGTCACCACTGGCACCCGGCCGGCTGGCTGTTCTGGAAGCGGGCGCGAGATACTAGGAGAGTCCGTAGTCAGTTGTCAGTTGGAATGACAATGTAGGCCGCCACGAACATTCGGGGCGGCGCAGCGGCAGAAGTGTCAGTCGGAAATCATGACGTGACAGGACCAGACGGTGACGGATGACAATCTTCAAACAAGACCGCGAGACTGGAATACAAGTCAGCGTTGAGGCTCTGGCGCTGGCCAGGCTGATCTGGCTTCGTGCGTTGCTCTCGGACTACACACAGATACGTCTGGGCTGGGCACTCCTCCTGCTGCCGTGTGCTGTCGTGTTCGCTTATGCCTGCTCCAGAGCGCCGGTTGGCATTGGCGATGCCGGCGAAGGTTACTCTGTCAGTCTGCGTCCGCCGGTCGTGGCAATCCCATCGGCTTCCCAGGCGCAAACAGCCATGGTTCAAGACCATAAGAATGTAGAACAAGACAAGACCACTCCTGAGAAGGCGCAAACACAGCCGGAGCCGGAAGTGAAGCCACCACTTGAGAGCCCCGAACCGCTGGTTGCACAGCAGACAACTCCTGTCCCGGTGCAGATGACAGCGTCAATTCCCGTCCCATGCACAGACCCCACGAACTCCGTCGAGAATGAAAAGACCGTCGGGCCGGAGGCCATGGCGAACGCAAGGGGACCAGGGCAATCAGAAATCCCGGAGACACTGGCGACCGTAACCGGAATGGGGCAGCTTGCGGACAAACCCGGCAGCGACTCCGACGGTGCGAAGGCTTCCTACTGGATGTCAGTCCGTAATGCGGTAGCAAGGAACCTCAGCTACCCAAACCGCGCCCGCTCCCGCGGCATTGAAGGCCGCGTGGTGATCAACCTCACCCTGGATGGCCAAGGCCGCGTAGTCAATGCGGAACCGGTGGAGACAAACGCGGACAGCGACTTGGTTAAGGCGGCCATGAAAGGAATAAAAGTGGCATCACCTTTCAACACTCCGGAGCTTGTCTACGGCGAAAACATGATAACAGCGCAACTGCCGATACAATTCACTCTCGTCGCCCGTGGTACGACCCAAAACTAAGGGGATCCAAATGCAAATCAGGAAGACAAGGCAGATGATGGCGGCTGTGTTCGTCTTTGTAATTGCCGGCAGTGCGACCGTGATCAGGGCTCAGGCCGCGGATCCCACAGGCAAATCCACTGCGCGTTCGGCGACAAACAGCAACAGCGCCACGTCGAGGCACCTCACCGATATCGTCGTCACTGCTTCCAGAGTGGCTCGGGACATTCAGTCGGAACCTGGCACCGTCTACCGCCTTGGCGCAAACGAGGAGTCAATGCACGCGATCAACCGTACGACTCCCGATGTGCTGGACGGCATCCCGTCTGTCATGGTTCAGAAGACATCCTACGGTCAGGGTTCCCCGTATCTGAGAGGTCTCACCGGATACAGAACGCTCTGCATGGTGAATGGGATCCGGCTGAACAACTCGGTCTTCCGCGACGGTCCAAATCAGTACTGGAACACGGTTGATCCGCTGTCAATTGCCGACTACGAACTGGTGATGGGGCCGGGATCAGTCCTATATGGGAGCGATGCCATAGGCGGTGTTCTCAACGCGTTACCCCTGGAACCCCCGGCGTGGACGGGTGCATCCTCCTGGGAACGCCGGATGTATTATCGCACTTCGACAGCGGAAGGTTCGAATCTTGGCCGCATACAGCTTGGCGGACGCGTCAGCGAGCATCTGGGTATCATCGTCGGCTATTCGCTGAAGAAATTCGGAGATCTTGAAGGAGGTCGTGATGTCGGGATCCAGAAGCACACCGGCTATGACGAGCAGGATTTTGACGCCATGCTCAAGTACTACATTGACGAGGATTCTTCATTCTCGCTCGGACATCAGACAGTCCGCCAGGACGACGCGTGGCGCACCCACAGGACCATCTACGGAATAGAATGGAATGGTCTCGCGCACGGTGACGACAAGATTCATTCCTACAATCAGGCGCGCGACCTCACCTATGCAACATACCGCACAGACAACCTGAGCGGCCTGGTGGACGGCATAACCGTCACGCTATCACGACAAGCGCAGGTCGAAGACCTGTATCGCGTGAAAAAGGACGACAAGATCGAACGCCAGGGATTTGACGTGCAAACCTGGGGTGGGACCATTCAACTCGAAAGCGAAAGTCCGGTAGGCAACTGGACATATGGGCTGGACTACTATCACGACATCGTTGGTTCATACGCCGGAAAGTTCAAGGCCGATGGCAGTCTCGACAAGGTCGAGATCCAGGGACCAGTTGCTGATGATGCCAGCTACGATATTGCAGGTCTTTTCGTCCAGGACACCATTTCATGTCTGAATGGGAGGCTCGACGTCATCCCTGGATTGCGCTACACGGTCACCGCGGCTGACGCCGGCAAGGTAAAGAATCCACTGACCGGCGACCAGATATCAATAAGCGACGACTGGAATTCGCTCGTTGGCTCATTGCGTGTTCTTGTGCCACTTGAAGCAGAGCGCCACCATGTTGTCTTTGCAGGCATTGCACAAGGCTTCCGGGCGCCTAATCTGTCGGACCTGACTCGGCTTGATACAGCCCGAAGCAACGAAATGGAAACCCCGTCTCCGGATCTGGATCCTGAGCGTTATGTGACCGGCGAAGTCGGAATCAAGTCGCGCGTGGATCGCATTGTTCTTCAGTTCAGTTACTACTATACCGCTATTGACGGCATGATCGTTCGCACCCCAACAGGCAACACGATAGACGAAAGTTCGGAAGTCACCAAAAAGAACTCCGGCAACGGCTATATCCAGGGGCTTGAATTTTCCACAACCTGCCGACTGACCACGCAGTGGTCGACGTGGATTTCCGCCTCGGTGATGGACGGCAAGGTGGATGCCTATCCTGCATCCACTACCGGCATGGAGCGCGACTACATCTCGCGGCTGATGCCGCCAACGGGCGAGATCGGGCTGCGATGGGAAAGCGCAAGCACCAGGTACTGGTGCGAACTGGTCGGCAACGCTGCCGCAAGGGCTGACAAACTGTCGCCAGAGGACACACGGGATACACAGCGAATTCCAACCGGTGGAACTCCAGGGTACGCGGTTTGCCACATTCGCGCCGGCGCCAGACTGAGCAGAACCTTCACCACCAGCGCAGCCGTGGAAAATGTCTTTGACCAGGACTATCGCATACATGGGTCGGGCGTGAACGAACCCGGGCGCAATTTCACTCTGGCCGCAGCCTGCGAGTTTTAACCAGCGCGTTGACACATTTTTGCACACAGATCACAGAATCCAGGGCAATGCCCAAGAGGACAAAACTTGACATTTCCACATTCTGGGGCATGTTAGCCCGGATATTGCACGAGAATCGTGCAATATCTGCCCTCCGGGCTTCGACGCGCCCCGGAGGACCGAGGCTTGCTCAGGGTTGCCTTTCGGCGCGTCGAAGGGCTAACCTTGAGCAAGGTGCGACAGCACCGCGCCGAAACCGGCACCAGACGCGATGCGTCTGGGCCGGCGCATATTGCATGAGCGACGTTTTCGCTGCAATATGCTGGTTAGAAGGTACATTTCAAGGAGAAACGACCCTATGAATCTGAACCACATGATACGCACAGGCATTGCGGTGCTGCTATTTGGTACAGTCGGATCATGTATGGCTGGTGTTGACGTAATGGTGGCTGCCGGAACGAAAACAGAGGGCGCATTTGAGGGGTTCGAGAACTCACGCTTCCTTTTCCGCACAACCAAGGGGCATCTTATCCGGCAATACGGCTCACAGGTATCCAAGCTTACACTGGAAACACCACGAAATGCCCTCGTGACAAACAAAGATATCAAAAAAACACAGGACAAAGTAGTGCTCAAGGGATTCGAAAGAAACAAGTTCGAGATGGAGAAGGATGGCAAGCCGGACCTCCGGCCGATGGACAAGATTGCAAGAATTGAACTTGAGATGGACGATCGGACCGAAGGAGTGCAGGGCGGACAAGCCGTAAGGGTTGATGTGATCGACACCGACGCGTTGATTGCCGGACTTGGCGGTCAGGCGCCAAACCAGGCCCAATCCAATGCCATAGAGAAATACAAGGAAGCCACACAGGCATTCGTCAGGTTTGCCGACAACACTGAGACACTGAAGGGCGAGATGGATCGTGCCACCGACGCCAGGCGTATCGCAATCCTTGAACAGCTTAGAGTGCGGAAACATGATGAGCAGGGCATTCTCGACAGGCTGGCTAAAGCCGAAAACGAGATCATGGCCGCATTTCAGGTGATGAAAATCGGCGGGCGGAATTCGAACCTCCCCGCTGCTCCTTCTGCCCTGTAGGACAATGAATTTTGAATATCGAAGGCTTAGAGAGTCATCCTTCGACATTCTGCCGTGTGGTATTTATGCGTGACAAACCCCACCACGTCACCACGCGCTTCATGCTCCCCATTTTCTGCGTGAAACCGCGGAACTATGGATCTATACTGCCGGGCAGGTAATCCATGCATCGAAAGGAGGCACGCAGATGAACCGCACCTTGATCCGTCTTGAATCGACTGCAATCCTGTGCCTGGCCATATGCGGATGCAACGCGGGAACTGGCTCTGTCGCCGATCCCACGGTTTCACGTCCTGATTCCAGTTTGGCACTTCCAATCGCACCCGCCACGGGTGCTACTACACAAATCACCGGTGTAGCAGAAGGCGTGTCGCCTGCCGCTGTTGTCTCCCCAACAAATCAAACAACTAAAAGCGAGGTAAGAATGACCAATCAATTCAGTGTAACTGAGAACAATCAGAAGGAACTGCTCAGCATCGCGCGGCAGTCAATCGAGTACTACCTCAAGAACGGCAAGGAACAGACTTTCAAGACAAGCGATCCCGAGTTGACAGCACCGGCGGCGGTCTTTGTAACCCTCACACAGAAAGGCCAGCTGCGGGGCTGCATCGGAACAACCGCTCCACGCGAGCCTTTGTTCGAGGCTGTAAGCCAGCTTGCCGTGGCCGCCGCAGTCAACGACAACCGTTTTCAGCCGCTGACGATCGAGGAGCTGGGCAGAACCCATATCGAGATATCAGTGCTATCGCCAATGACAAGGGTAAAGAGCGCCGATGAGATCAAACCCGGGATACACGGTGTCGTAGTCCGCAGCGGCTTCAACAGCGGCCTGTTTCTACCACAGGTCTGGGAGCACTTTTCCAACAAGGAAGACTTCATGAACGAACTCTGCTGGCAAAAGGCGCACTTGAAACCCGAAGCCTGGAAAGACCCGAAAACAGAACTCCAGATCTTTACCGTGTTTGCTTTTGAGGAGAAGAAGTAACGAACTGGACACGGTAATGTCCGCCGCTAAGGCGTCCTCGAAGTAAGCGCCAACGTGAGCCTTCTCGGTTTGGAGCGCCGGCGACAATACCGAGCGAGGCGTTGTTCGAATTCTGCCTATCGATTCTTCCAGTAGTCGGGATCTCTGTGCAGATGCATAATCGCCATGATGACGATCTTCGAGGGCATCTCTCTGAAGAGAACACCAAATGGGAATGTCTTTGTGAGACACCGTTGAACATCGAGTTCCACTACAGGGTACAGATTTGAGTTGAAGAGAATTCGATTGATGGCATCCTGTACCGATGCGAGAAACCGTCTGCCGAGATCTGGCTGTTGTGCTTCATAATACGCTGCCGCCTCGATCATTTCAGCTTCAGCGTCAGGATGGAACTTCACTGTCTTCATGCGAGTGACGCATACGCTTTGGCAAAGACAGCTTCTGCATCGCGGAGTTTCGCCTTGCCGCGATCAACTTGTATGCACCGGCGACGAATCTCTTTCTTCCACTTTGCCGACAGTTCTGGCGTTCCTGTCAGGTCGAGACTTTCGATCAATTTTTCGGCAACAAAAGCCCTTAGCACAGGAGGTAAGTCCATTGCTTCAGATACAACCTTTTCAGCAGTAATGTTCATGTGGCGATAGTACCTCCTTTGTCTCTCTAATCAAGTCTGGTCTCTTTCTGAATTCGAACATCTCCATTTGCCGTCAGAGAGACATGAATTACAGCCAAGCCAGCCAGCAGTCATCGTGCCCGCCACAGAATGAAGCTACACTCCTTAGTGACCAAGTCAAACAGTATTTGCAGGGTGTTGGCGCTGCACTGTTCCAATCACGCATGATCAGTTCGCTTTTGTTCCGATGTTTCCCTTTACTCCCTTTCCCCATGATTAGAACAATGTTTCCCCAATACAAAACGACAGTTCAACTTTGGAGCAAAAATGAGTCCGTTCTTAATCCCATTTGGCCGGTATTAACTCGTTTGGGAAATGTTGTTCTAATTCCGGAAAGGAACGCACTATTCTGACTGACAAGGAGTTGTAAATGTCAGGAACAGGGATTGTCGTCTGATGCACTCCGATCCGGCATTCAGGCATCAATCCTGGAAAAGAACTCGGGCACGCCTCGGATTCCGAGATTCATGTGGAAAAGCGCTCCGGCTGAGGATCCATTCACCACCCTGTCATTCCCGCCAGCAGTTGTAATGTAGATATCGGTATAGTCGGGACCACCGAACGTGAGGCTGGATACGTTCTTCACTGGAACCTCAATCCGGAGCATTTCCTTACCTTCAGGAGAATAGCGAACCAGACAACTGCCTTCCCAACGCGCGGACCAGACACAGCCCTCGGCATCCACCGTCAGTCCATCCGGTCGTGATGGACCTTCCGAAACCTTGACAAAAGTACGCTGGTTGATAATCGCGCCGGTTGCACGATCATAGTCAAACATCCTGATCTCATGTTTGCGGGTATCGGTGTGGTACATCCGCTTTCCATCAGGCGTAAAGCCCATGCCATTCGAAGTGCCGACATCGTCAAGAAGCCTCGCAAACCGGCAATCGACATCAAGGCGGTACAGGCGGCCCGGCCTGGTCGGCAATGACAATGTGCCGCAGAACACCCTGCCCTCCGGATCGGCAATGACATCATTGAACCGGTTTTCGCGCTCATCAACTATGCCCTTGATAAGCTTCTGCATGGTGCCCTCGCGCCAGACTGCCACCCCGCCCCTTGCCATAAAGAGAAGCAAGGCGCCGTCAGGCTGGATTGTGAAACCACCAGTAGCTATGCCGAGGTCGAAGGACTCAGTCCGCACAGATACTGGATCGTGGCGGAACAGTCGGCCCACAGGGATATCAACCCAGTAGACACGCTTTTCCATGGGATGCCACAACGGGTTTTCGCCCGTTGCACAGGCGCAATCGACTATTACTTCGGGATTCATTGAGCGGCAGGGCTACCGCGCTTCGCAAGAAGGCCAATAGTCCCTTTCTCCCGTTCTTTCAGATGGAACTTCAGATCAAGCGCTGTTTTCAAGACAACAAGAATTATCAATACACCCATCGGGGAACCGAGTGCCATTGACACAAAACCACCGAACAGTATGGCAATGTGCAGCACAACAATGCGGCCATAGGGTGCACTCATAAGTTCATCCAGCTGGACCCTTGAATACTCCCTGTTCCAAAGGAAGTTGAAGAGAAACGAAAAGGCATGACTTGCAAACAGCGCAAGTATTGCCAAGCCCAGGCCGCCGGCGAAGGCGTGCGTAAGCGTACCCGACAGAACGGTCAGAAATCCTCCAGACCCATTCATGCCGCCGCCAAGAAGCGTGACCACAAACATGCCGTGGACAGCCGTGAACATTCCATAGTGAAAAGTGAAGAAGCAGGCCATGAACAAGGATCCGGCAAATCTGAGCATGGACATGGCCGGTGACCCTCGATCCCCGCCAATTGCTCCCGTCACAAGCATCTTCAGCACATTGAAGAAGCCTATGACCACATTCTCCATCCAAAAGAGGAACACAACAGAGAAGGCATCCCAATGCCAGATGATAACGCCAAAAAGCGGGATGAGGTTGGCCAGGATCAGGACCGGCGCCGACTGATACCTCATGATCTTCTGAAGCAATGTTTCTGTGTCTTCAGGCATGTGACGGTTGTTACCACAAACGATGTGTGGATGCGAGAAGAACCGGCATGAAGCTGTGATGCGAGACCAATTCCTTCCAATCTGTGGCCGCGGCGCTCAGTCGCCGCGCATACATGTCCGGCAACCGGAGGTTTCCTATCCCCATACACCGAAAACGCCGTCGTTCCCAAGAAGTCATGACAGGCCACTGCGGCGTGATTCCGGACACGCCGACGGAGCGGCGTGGCTACAGGCGAATGACGATTTTGTCCGCCTTGCTTTGCCTCATTTCAACCGTGATTCTAACCCTCCAATATGGTAAAAAGGCCGCAAGTTATGAAGAAACCTCCCTGGATAAAGACGCGACTGACTGCAGGCGGAGCCTCCGCCTCGGTCAACTCTGTTATTGAACATGGCGATCTCAACACAGTCTGCCAGAGCGCCATGTGCCCCAACAGGCATGAGTGTTTTCACAAGGGAACGGCAACGTTCATGATCCTTGGAAACAGCTGCACGCGCAGTTGCGCGTTCTGCGCGGTCGAATCGGGCACCCCTCTGCCCCCGGACCCAGGAGAACCTGAACGGGTCGCAGCAGCCGCCATAACACTCGGACTCAGGCACACAGTTGTGACAAGCGTGACGCGCGACGACCTTGACGACGGGGGTGCCGGCATGTTTGCGAAGGTCATCCGCGAACTCAAAGCCGGAATTCCCGGCGCAACCGTGGAAGTGCTCACCCCTGACTTCGGTGGCCGTGAAAAAGACGTGGCAACCGTCCTGTCGGCGGGACCGGACGTCTTCAATCACAACCTGGAAACCGTGAAACGACTCCAGCGGCAGATCCGTTCGGGTGCAAACTACAGGCGGTCGCTGGGCGTTCTGCGGTACGCGGCAGCATGGAAACCTGAAGTAGCGGTCAAATCGGGACTCATGGTCGGGCTTGGAGAAACAGATACCGAGCTTTGCGATGCCATTGATGACCTGTTCGCGGCGGGCTGCCGGTTCCTGACGATAGGACAATACCTGGCGCCGTCACGCAATCACCGTGCCATCGCTCGCTACGTCGAGCCTCTCCAGTTTGATCAATACCGGGAATACGCCATGGCAAGAGGGTTCAGGGCCGTGGCATCGGCTCCGCTTGTCAGGTCATCCTACAACGCAGGCGAACTGCTGAACAGTATTGAGGTTGCGCGTAAGACATGATACGAAAACGGTTGAAAAGGACAATCGAGGATTCAACGGGAACAGTCCGGAGAAAGGCAGCAGAATGATATCACCAGCCGAGAGCAAAGTTGAACAGATCAGACAAAAACGGCGGGACGAGAAATACTGCGTCATTATACCGTCCTATATGGAGGCAAAGCGAATTGCCGAGGTTGTTTCCCATGTACTAAGGTATGTCAAAGCGGTTGTTGTCATCGACGATGGTTCTGCTGACGCGACATCTGAGGAGGCGCGCAAGGCGGGCGCAACAGTAATAAGACACGATATCAATAAAGGTAAAGCCGCGGCCTTAAAGACAGGACTCGACTATGCCAGGAACTGTGGTTTTCATGTGGTGATATGCATGGATGGAGACGGACAGCACGATCCTGACGACATACCAACATTCATAGAGGCATATGTGAGGACAGGGGTACCGGCGCTCATTGGGAACCGCATGGGCGATCTCACCAACATGCCGCTGATCCGCCAGTGGACAAACAAATTTACGAGCTGGTTCCTGTCACGTGAGATGAACCAGTACGTTCCTGATACTCAATGCGGCTACCGGCTCTACCGCTGCGATATCATTCCTTTCGTATCCGCCGACTCGGAGCGCTTTGCCGCTGAATCGGAAATCCTGCTCCGCATTGCCGACCACGGTTTGCGGATCGATGCGGTACCGATAAAGACCGTCTACCGCGACGAGAAGAGCAAAATCAGACCGTTCAAGGACTCGATTCGGTTCTTCTCCATGATGAGGCGGTACAGAAAATCGCGAAAACAAGCATAGGCCATACCGGCATGTCCAGTCTGCCGCAGCAACCTTCAATTCATGGAACAGATGCCGGTAGTTTTAGCGTGACAGCATCCCACCAATACGGCTAGATTACGCCCTCGATGTAATTACGGGGCGTAGCGCAGCCTGGTAGCGCGCTTGGTTCGGGACCAAGAAGTCGAGGGTTCAATTCCCTCCGCCCCGACCATATTTCTCTCGGAGCGGAGCGCCGGGCGAAGCATGGCAGGATAACTGCTTTGATCTCACGCTCCAAGCTTCGCACGGCAAGCGCCACCACCGAAACACTTCCAACGTGTCTGCCTATGCCATGGGCTGAGTCTGGAACGACTTGGCTTTCTTGGCTTTCTTTGCCGCCCGCTTTTCCATCAGAGTCATTGCCGGGGCTTTCTTGGTATCCTTCTTGGCATCGTGATCTTTAGACATGATTGTTCCTCCGAATCAGACTTTATCGCTGTCCAGACAGTTTGGACACACGCCCTTTACGACCGTCTGAACATACGCCTTCACGCTGGTCAAGTTACCTAATCCGGATGAGAAAAGCAATGATCGCATCAGACTTTGAGACGCAACGCGGTGTTCAAGAAGCCACGGTCCTCGCGACCTCTCCGTTCTAACCCACGGGACTACGGAATGGAAGAACGTGATCCAGCGACTCGGCGCCGCTGAGCAGCATCACGAGGCGATCGATGCCAAGCGCGACACCGGCGGAAGCGGGCATATCTCCAAGCGACTCCAGAAAGCATTCATCAATCGGATATGCAGCTTTCCCCTGCGCTTTACGTTCTGCAGCGCACGCGACAAACCGTCTCCGCTGCTCCGCCGGATCAATGAGTTCGCCAAACGCATTCGCCAGTTCGACACCTCCGGCATACAGTTCCCACCGTTCCGCCACGCCATCAGCACCAGGTTTTGGCCGGGCCAGAGCTGCTGCCTCCATCGGATAGTCGGCCAACACAGTAGGACACTCACGCGAAAGACGCGGTTCAACCCTGCCAACAAGATCACGATCAAATCTGTCGGCATCGAAATCACGAACAGGATCCCAGCCTGCATACTCCATGAACACATCCGATACAGTCCGATAGATCCATTCGCCCGAAAATTCTATCACTGCTCCCTGGAACCGGCACGTGGTTTGACCAAGAACCTCCCTGACGACTGAGATCAGGAGGGCCTTGGTATCTGCCAGGACATCATGATACCCGGCATTGGCCCGGTACCACTCCAGCATTGTGTACTCAGGATTGTGGAAACGGCCACGCTCATTCTGCCGGAAACACGGACCCATTTGAAAAATGCGCGCGTAGCCGGCGGCGAGCAGGCGTTTCATGTGGAGTTCTGGGGAGGTGCGGAGGTACTCGTCTCCGCTCGGCACGGCATCGATATTCAGTTCTATCGCCGGTGCCGGAATACGCACGGGTGTTTCGGTCTCAACGAAACCGTGGTCCACAAAGAATTTCCGGACAGCCTGTAGACTTTCGCTGCGCAGCTTGAGAACCGGCGCAGCAACCGCAAGGCGGTTGCGTTCTTCCGGCCAGCCCGGCATGGTCACTTGCGTACTCTGTCTTCGTATTCGCCGGTGCGAGTGTCGATCCTGACTACGTCGCCGATGTTGACAAAAAGCGGCACCTGGACTACGTACCCGCCGGCCAACTTGGCGGGCTTCAGAACATTGGTCGCGGTATTGCCCCGGGCGCCCGGCTCGGTTTCGATGATCTCTTTCTCGACCCAGGTCGGCAAAATCACTTCAATCGGATTGCTGTTGTGAAACAGAACCTTGACCTCCATATTCTCCACGAGAAAATAGCGGTTGCGGCCGAGGGTCTCCTCAGACAGCGAAACCTGCTCATAATCCTCGTTCATGAAGACATAGTGGCCGGCCTCCGGATACGAATAGGTGAGTTTCTTTTCTTCAAGGTGGGGCTGATCAATCCTGTCTGCAGACCTGTAGGTCTTTGTGATGACACCGCCAGTGACCATGTTCTTCATCTTGCAGTTGTACATGGCCTGCCCTTTGCCAGGCTTGGCGAAACTGAAATCAACGATGTCATACGGAATGCCATCGATTTCAACCTTAAGACCTTTTCTCAGATCCGATGCGTCGTACATATTGCTCCTTTGCGTATCATACCGGCGGATTGCCCGTTCGCACACGGGCTTTTCCTGCCTATTTGTCAACAGCGGGCGCAAGTGTATGCACGTAGCCCGCTCTATTCAATATCGAATTTCAACGCATTGCATGGCGTAGAAATCGTCAAGATTTTGTTGAATACCGCACTTTGATCGCTATAGTGTCAGCTTTTCCGAATCATCCAAGCTTATTGAAAGGAGCCCGAATATGTCACTCGTACCAATGAGAATTCTGCTGGATCACGCTGCCGAGAACAACTACGGCGTCTGCGCACTCAACGTGAATAACATGGAACAGATTCAGGCCATCATGGAGGCCGCCAAGGAAACCAATTCGCCCGCCATCATTCAGGCCAGCCGCGGTGCCCGCAAGTATACGAACGATGCCTATTTGCGGCATCTTATTCTCGCAGCCGCGGAACTGAACCCCGGAATCCCGATCGCAATGCACCTCGATCACGGCAACAGCACAGCAACCTGCGTCAGCGCAATTGAGAATGGCTTCACCAGTGTAATGATGGATGGCTCGCTCACCGAGGACGGGAAGACACCCAGCAGCTACGATTACAACGTCAAGGTCACCCTGGATGTATGCAAGGCGGCACACGCAAAGGGCGTAACGGTCGAAGGCGAAATCGGCACCCTCGGAGGCATCGAGGATGGCCACGGCGCCGGCGGCACAGGCCTGGAACATGTGACGGATCCCGCCCAGGCTGAAAAGTTTGTGGCTGACACCGGAGTTGACGCGCTGGCAGTTGCCATCGGCACCAGCCATGGCGCCTACAAGTTCGCAAAGAAACCCACCGGCGAAGTTCTCAAGATGACCATCATCGAGGAGATTCACCGGCGTCTTCCCAACACGCACCTTGTCATGCACGGATCGAGCAGCGTACCGCGCGATCTCGTGGATATGATCAATAAGTACGGCGGCAAGATGAAGGAAAGCTACGGTGTGCCGCTGGAAGAAATCAAGCGTGGCATCAAGCACGGGGTCCGCAAGGTCAACGTTGACACCGACAACCGGCTCGCGATCACCGCCGCCATCCGGAAAGTCTTTGCCGAAACGCCGGAGAAATTCGATCCCCGCGACTACATGGGCCCAGCCCGCGACGCCATGAAGAAAGTCTGCATCGAACGCATGACAGCCTTCGGCCAGGCAGGCAACGCCAACAAGATCAAGACCATATCCTGCAAGGAAATGGTCTCGTTCTACGTCAGCAAGAAGCGGTAGTGGTTTCCAGAGACCATAGACAATCGACCTTAGACCTCACCATGCAACATTCAACACTCAACGTTGAGCGTTGAATGTTGCGTGTGACTGCTGAATGTTCTAATCGCGCTTCATCAAATCCAGATCCCTCAGCATCTGCAGGTCCTGTTTCACATCGCAGCCGGCCACAGTCAGGAGAGATCCGACCATCATGCCTGTGGCGCCGGCGAAGAAAATCATGGATTGAAGACTTCTGAGATGCGCCCGGCCGGCGCATACTTTGACTTCCGCTTTGGGATTGGTCATTCGAAACATCGCTATTGCCTTCAGTATATCAAGCGGCTTCATCGGTTCCAGATGCCCGAGCCTTGTCCCGGGAATCGGCATCAGGAAATTCAGCGGGATGGAGTCGACTTTTTCACGCGCAAGTGTCAGGGCCATCTCTACCCGCTGCTCAAGGCTCTCACCCATGCCCAGTATGCCGCCGCTACAAATCTGAATTCCGGCTTCTTTGACGGCACGGATGGTTTCCAGGCGGTCCGCATAGGTGTGCGTCGTGCATACTGACGGAAAGAAGCTTTCCGCTGTTTCGACGTTATGATGATAGCGCTTCATTCCGGCCTTCTTGAGAACAAGAAGATGTTCCTCACTGATGCCGCCAAGCGATGCGCACCAGGTTACCTTGGTCTTCTTCGAACGACGCATCGCGCTGGCAATCCGTGCCACAGAGTCGGCACCCTGTGCAGGGCCGCTGGTTACAACCCCGAATCTGCCGATAGGCAGGCGGCTGGCCTCAAGGTAGGCGCTGACCAGCTTTGTTTCTGAACAGAGCCCGGTTACGTCACACTTTGCTGAGTGATGCCTGGATTGAGCGCAGAAGGCACAATCTTCCGGGCAGGCGCCGCTTCTGGCGTTGATAATCGAGCACATATGCAAACCGCATCCAAAATAGCGCTCCCGCACGGCAGTAGCCGCCGCCAGTATCTCCGGGACTGCCCCGGCTTCAGCCTTCAGGATTCCCAGCGCCACACTCCTGCCGACCGCCCTGCCCCGCGCGGCCGCACCACGTATTTCAGCAATTATGGATTTGCTCATAACGCGCCGGATAATGAGGCATGAGCGGCGCAAACTCAACCGGAAATCGCAATCTGTCGCAGAAACCCTACATTCACCGCACGCGGCTGCCAATTGAAAGGTCTTGGAATGGAAGCGAAATGAGTATAGACATCATCTCGCCCGCCATTTCCGGGAAATGGCATATAGGAGACTGAATGTGAGTAGAACGGCCTGCCCCTATCGTTTCGGCATCGCCGCGTTACTGATCTCGATAGTGTTCACATGGAACCGCTCACAGGCCGAGGGATTCAGAGGGTCCGGGCTGGACACATTCCGGTACGGTGGCGACTTCAGGCTGCGCGAGGAGATGTCGGACAACCTGCCGTACGGTAGCCGCACTGACCGGTACAACTATATCCGGCTGCGCACAAGACTCTGGGGTGAGATTGATCTTGCGCCGAATATCACCGGCCGGGTCCGCCTCGTCAATGAATTCAGGAGCTATCTTGATCCCGATACTGCCAGTTGGACCGACGCAGAAACATCCAGTTTCCCTGACGAAATGGTCATCGACAACCTGTACCTCGATTTCAAGAGCCTGTGGGAATCAAAGTTGGATGTACGCATTGGCCGCCAGGATCTCCAATATGGAAACGGCCGTCTGATACAGGATGCCACTGCATTGGACGGTTCGCGGACCGCATATTCTGATGCAGTCAAGGTTACGTGGAAAGGGTTCAAGAACACCACCGTTGACTTCCTTGCGATGTACAACAGCCCAAGCAACAATATGGCGATCAATTCGCAGGAACGCAACTTGCTTGACAACGGAGCAACCGACCGCGGTGCCGGAATCTACATCAAGAACAGATCGTTCAGAGAATGCCCGCTGGAGGTGTACTACCTCTACAAGCAGGAGGAATCGTCCACCACAGCGGCCAAAACAAACAGCTCCGGTGCTTTCAACCCGCCAAAGTACTCCTGGCAAGTCCTCGACGAGGCCAGACGAACCGTAGTCACGCCGGAATCAGACATCAATACAATCGGCTTCAGGATCATGCCCTTTCTCAGCAGGGAATGCTCGGGCAACGCCGAAGTCGCATACCAGTTCGGCACCTGCGGAGAGAATAGCATCGGTGCTCTGGGCGCGGACTTGACCATCACCTATGTAGTCCTGAACATGCGCGGACTCATGCCTGCCGCCACGGCGGGCCTCTGCTACCTCTCTGGGGACGATCCGTCCACCGGAAAGAACGAGGGCTGGACTCCGCTCTGGTCACGATGGCCGCAATATAACGAAATGTTTGTGTATATGACTGTTCTTCCATCCCGCTGGTCGAACCTGATGATGCCGTATATCAAGCTATCCTGTAACGTCGCGAAGGAGGTTCTCATAACCGCCACTATTGCGGATCTTTCCGCGCCCGCCGATGAGGCTGACAAGAGCGGGAACGGCAGCAGGAGGGGAATGCTCTATGAGTTGCGGACTGATTTCACGCTCGCCAGGAATATGGCCCGCAAGAACGACAAGCTTGCCGGCCACGTTCTGGCAGAAGTTCTAACGCCCGGCAACTACTACAACTCAGACGGAAGCGCTCTGTTTGTCCGTTGGGAGTTATCCTACGCATTCTGACCTGATCTACAGGTGGATCATCGGCTTCTGGCCGATTGCGTAGACGTTGAATCCAAGATCGTAGAGCTTCTTGTGATTGAGCTTGCGGCGGCCATCAAAGACAAAGGAAGGTTTCGCCATGGACGAGTATATCCGGGCAAAGTCCAGATTCTCGTAGCACTGCCAATCAGTCAACAACACTACCGCATGCGCACCCTTTGTCGCCTTGTACGGATCCAGCTCAAAAGTCACCTTTTCGGCGATATCGGCAAGATCGATCCGGGCATTCTCAAGGGCCTGCGGGTCGCTTACAACCGTCTCCGCTCTCTCCTCGACAAGCCTTCGACATACGGCTATGGCCGGACTTTCCCGTGTATCGCCGGTATCAGCCTTGAAAGCAAATCCAAGAACAGCAATCCGCTTCCCTGCCACAGTGTTGAACATGGAGGAAAGCATCGTCTTGACGAACCGTTCCTGTTGGTAGTCATTCATTACCATGACCTGGCGCCAGTACTCGGCAACCTCATTCAGACCATAGCTCTCGCATAGATACACAAGGTTCAGGATGTCTTTTTTGAAGCACGACCCGCCAAATCCGATACCGGCATTGAGAAATTTAGGACCCACGCGACTGTCGGTTCCAACCGCCCTGGCTACCTCCCCTATGTCCGCCTCCGTGGCTTCGCAAAGAGCCGAAAGACTGTTTACAGAACTGACCCGCTGTGCCAGGAACGCGTTCGCGGCAAGCTTTGAGAGCTCGCTTGACCAGACATTGGTGGTGAGCAACCGCTCGCGCGGCACCCAGTGGGCATACACGTCAACAAGCTTCGCCACGGCGGCACGGCCGGCCGGAGTATCCCCGCCACCTATGAGCATACGGTCCGGATGTTCCAGGTCCGTTATCGCCGAACCTTCGGACAGGAACTCCGGGTTAGAAAGAACCTCAAAGTGAACCGACCCCGGACCGGAGTGCAGAATACGCGCAAGGGCACTCGCCGTACGGACGGGCAAAGTGCTCTTTTCTATCACAATCTTGTCGGTCTTTGCGTTGGCAAGAATGACACGCGCGGTCTTCTCCCAGTACTGGAGATCAGCAGCTTTCCCGGCTCCATGGCCGAACGTCTTCGTGGGAGTGTTCACGCTGACAAAGATCAAGTCGGCTTTTTCGATATTCCCCGCCACATCTGAAGAGAAAAAGAGGTTCTTCCCAAGGCTCTTCTTGAGCAGATCCTCCAGACCTGGTTCGTAAATCGGGGGTTTGCCAGAATGCCAGGCTTTTATCTTCTGTTCATTGATATCAACAACAGTGACGTTGTATTCAGGGCATTTGTAGGCAATCATGGCCATCGTCGGACCACCAACATATCCAGCACCAATACACAGAATATTCTTCATGTTTCCTCCACTCAGGCCTTAGACTTGAAATACTCGATGGTTGTCTTCAACCCCTTCTCAACTTCAACCTTTGGCGCCCAACCAAGCAGGCGTTTCGCCAACGTTATGTCCGGCTGACGGACCTTTGGATCATCCTCCGGCAACGACTTGAAGACAACCTTGGATTTGCTTCCGACAAGATCAATGATCTTCCGGGCAAGATCAAGGACCGTCGATTCCTGTGGATTGCCAATGTTTATTGGTCCGGATTCGCTGCTTTGAGCAAGGGCATAAATACCGGCGATCAGGTCAGATACATAACAGAAACTGCGAGTCTGCTTGCCGCTGCCAAACACCGTAATATCTTCGCCTGCAAGAGCTTGCGTTATGAACGCCGGAACGGCACGTCCGTCCCTTGCCCGCATGCGCGGGCCGTAAGTATTGAAGATCCGCACGATCTTGGTATCGATCTTGTGGTAGCGGCGATAGGCCATGGTCATTGCCTCTGCAAAACGCTTCGCCTCGTCATAGACACCCCTTGGACCAACCGGGTTGACATTTCCCCAGTAGGTTTCCTGCTGCGGATGAACGAGAGGATCGCCATAGACCTCGGAGGTTGAAGCCAGCAGGAACCTGGCCTTCTTCGCCCTCGCAAGCCCCAGGGCTTTATGCGTTCCAAGAGCGCCGACTTTGAGTGTTTGTATCGGCAATTCCAGGTAATCGATCGGACTGGCTGGCGAGGCAAAATGAAAGATGAAGTCAACTGGGCCCGGGAGATATATGTACTCCGTGACATCCTGCTTGATAAACCGGAAAGCCTCATTCCCGGACAGATGTTCGATGTTTGCAATGTTGCCTGTGATAAGGTTGTCCAGACAGATAACCTGATGCCCCTCCCCTAGGAGTTTGTCGCATAGATGCGATCCAAGAAAGCCGGCCCCGCCTGTCACTACTGAAACTGGCATGCCTGTCTCTCCTTTCGTAAAGGGATCATCTCCGAATCTACCTCACCCATAATGGCAGGCATTCTCACGTTGAGCAAGCTGGAATCCAGTATAAGAAAACGGCCTCCGCTGTTTGCCGGAGGCCGTCTTGCATCTTCCATGCTGTGGAAGACTCGCTATGCCCTGTGGAAGGTTGTCGTGCCGCTTCCAGGAACGCCGAGCGTAAGAGTGTTGCCGGATATCGAGTACGTGAAAGTGATTGTTTCACCGCCACCCGATATTGTGAGATTGCCGCCGGACGTGGACCATGAACCTGCTTCGCCCGCCACTGAGAATCCGCCGTTTGAGCTGAACGTGAATACCACTGAAGAATCAACGTCGCTGACCCATGTGCCAACGATGCTGTTTCCGCCGCCACCGCTGCTGTCGTCACTACTGCTGCCGCAACCGTATGACAACGCCAGACCCGCAGCCAACACCGCGACCAACCATACCGACTTCTTCATGGATCCCCCTTTGTTATTTGGAACGTACGCAAGTACGCCCTATCTTTGTACGACGTCTACAACGAAACACACCGTGGCGCAAGCAAAGACTGAGAAAATAGTGTTGGGTGGCCTCTGACTACATAAGTGCCTGGTATTTGATGGTTGCACTACCGGCAGGCTCTACGGACCCGTGAGCGGGATCGAGGCGCTCACACGATAGAAACAACTGTTTGACAGAATGACCGGCAGTCGAATTGTCGCATTTGATGCGGAGTTGGTCATAATCTGCCCGTAGCCGCAGTCGCCCCACCCCAAGCTGTTCGTAAGGAACGGATTGGTTTCGATGCGATAGACCCGCGACGGGGCACATGTCCAGGTGATAGTATTGGTGCCAATTGCCGTCCCAACCGCTGTAATGCAAAGAAACGAACTGCCGTCTCTTGGATCAGTTCCAGCCGCATATTCCTCTCCATCAGTAAAACCATCGCGATCAAAATCCGAGGAATCCGCAAGCACTGTCAGTGAGTTTGTGTACGTGTATTCCCAAGCATCGGGCAGACCGTCACCATCAGTATTCGCACCACCGAAAAGGGAAACCGTCTCAAGATGCCCCATGACATTTGTGAAACTGATCCATCCAAGCGAGCCGCCCCAGGCGTAGCCTGTGATGTTTCCGGTGGTGAGATCCACCTTGGGCGCTCCGGTATCCTCAAAGTTGATCCAGCCGGCACTGGGGCACCACGCATAGCCACGCAGATTGCCTTTGCCGTCATGATTCACGCCGAAATCATTGGACGAGGCATTTGTGTATCGAATCTTGTTGGTGGGATTACCGCTTCCAAGATTGATCCAGCCCGCGCCTGCGCTCCAGAAATAGCCGGAACAGGCGTATTCACCGATCACAGCCCCGTTGGTGGTATCGGGCAGACAGTTGATCCAGCCGCTAGCGGCCCAGGCCCACTTGTCAGTGGAACTGACAGTGCTGGCACCATGGGCATAGAACGCGAGGCAGAGAGAACCGCAGAGGAGCAGATATGGTTTCACTCTATGCATCGTCAAAGTCCTCTGGCCTGGGCTTGTTCGTCAGGCTGACGAGAAGAAACGCGTCAAAACAAAGCGGGTTCGCCCCGCAGGTGCTAGAACCGGAAATTGGCCCAGGGATTAGTGTTGGTAAACCCACCGCCTGCGTTTTTCATCTCGCTGCTGTTGACGATGAAGCCAAAGTAGTCACCTCCTGGAATGGACCTGTAGTCAAGCGGTGGCGAGATTCCGTTCCCTGTGGCACTGTTTCGAGTGACAAGATTTCCGCGGCCTGTATCTTCTATGTAGATTCCACCTGCGAAACTGGTATTTCCCGTATTATTGTTAACCACGTTGTTGTCTTCGATCCTGTTGTTCGATCCCAACACCCTGATGCCGGAACTCGTGTTGTTCCCCGAGTTGTTACCCACTATGCGACATTGCGACGTAGCCCTTATGCCATCGCCCTGGTTGCCAACGGTTGTGCAGTTTCTTACGGTACAGTAATCAGAGACCATGATCCCTGCGTTTCCAACTCCGTTATGCGCTGCCGTGCAATCGGTTACTTTGCTGGCCACACCGGCATTGATCCCATGAAGAACACTGTCGCGCGCCTTGCAATCCGTGATTGTCGTATCACTGCCTGCGACTATTCCGTTCCCGTTGTTCTTGAACGCACCGCAATTGCGCACCTGCGCATTATCGCCAATCTTCAGACCATCGGCCTTGTTCGTGAATACCGTCAGTCCTTCCATGATGCTTTCATGCGCACTGGCGGCATCAACACCACAGATTCCCCACCCGCGGACAACGCCATTGCGGATATTTATGTTGTGGCGCGCACCTCCGACGACCTTTACTCCATTCGATGAACCCAACCCACCTATGAGCGCAAAACCGTTAAGATCAAGCTTTACGTCATCAGCGTTTATGACAATTCCATCGCCGGGGGCCGAATTGGTCAGGTTCTTTGTGAGGTAGTATGCCCCGGAATTTGTAATCACAGGGTAAGGCAACTGGGTTATTGCCTCACGTGGTTCGATTTCATTCAGCGTCTTCATCCTGGTGCGAGGGTCGGTTGGCGGCCCGACAGGCACCAGGCTATCAGCGTTGTCGGCGAAGGATATGAGCGTGCTGATCAAGAAGAAGGTTGCAGACGCCATCAGGGCGGACCTTTTGACATTCATTGAAAGCCCTCTATTCAATAGAATTTCCTGTATGTACCGTTACCAAGGAGACAGTGGTAAATCAAGAGAAATGACCCCTCCACCCCGAAGAAAAGAATTCTCTTTCCTGATATTGCCGAGTCGCCTGCATGTAGCTATTATGTGCGGTCATTGTTTTAGGAATAACAACTCCCTGAATAGCCAGGATTCTGGCAAGGACTGAAATCATGAAGATGAACAAGGTCGAGATTTGGAAATGGGTGCTGCTCGCGGCTTTGGTTGCCTCGTCACTGTACATTGCGCTCCCTCTTGATAAAAAGATTCTGCTCGGATTGGACATCAAGGGCGGAACGAGCTTCACCGTTGAGATCGATGAAGGTGCTATTTCAAGCCGCATCCGGCAGGACGGGCCTGAGTTTTCACCGGAGCAAGTCCAGGAAAAGGTTGTCAAGGAACTCGAAGGCTCGCAGAAACGGGCGCTCGAGATCATACGCAACCGCGTTGACGGCCTGGGAATCTCCGAACCTGTAATCTATGCGGAAAAGGCAAACCGGATCATCGTCCAGCTTCCAGGCATAGATGAAGTAAAACGAAAGGAAGCCGAAAATGCGATAAAGCAGGTCGCTTTCCTTGAGTTCCGGCTGGTTAACGAGAAGAGCGACAATCTCATCAAGACACGGCTCTTCGAGAAAGAACTTGCCCCTCCGGGATATGTGCTGGTCTCACAGGGCGACCGCCAATTCTACATGCTCAACGAGAAAGATGTCCCGATGAAGGACAGGGACCGGGAATTCCTCGAAAAGCAAAGGCGGTTTCACGCGCCCATTGACTCCGAGCTTCTATTGGAGAAGGAAGTAATAGACGGCAGAACTTACTATGCACCCTACTTTGTCGAGCGAAAGGCGCAGCTCACCGGTGGCGAGTTGAAGAAGGCTTGGAAGAATCTCGACGAGCTCGGCCAGCCGGTCGTTGACATACAGTTCGATGGAGAGGGCAAAAGAAAGTTCGCCAAGGTGACGAGGGACTACGGTCCCGGTGGCGACAAGAATTCAGCCCAGATCGGTCGTCAGTTGGGAATCGTCCTTGACGGCACCCTCTATTCCGCACCCGTCATCAGGGAACCGATCACCGGCGGGAATGCAGTGATAAGCGGTAAGTTCACACATGAGGAAGCCGCTACTCTGGCAACAGTCCTGCAGGCCGGTTCTTTGCCGGCCCCTGTGCAAATCGTGGAAAAACGCATAGTAGATCCGACACTTGGCGCCGATTCAGTCAAGAGCGGCATATCCGCGGGAATCATGGGCTGCCTGGCGATAGTGGCACTGATGGCACTCTACTACATGGCCAACGGTCTAATTGCCGACATTGCGTTGACCCTGAATATCATTCTTCTGCCGCTTGGCATGATTCTCGTCGCCGGTTTCCTGGGCATTCTCTCGTCCGAAGCCCGCGCCGGAGCGAAAATTGCCCTGCCCGTACTGACACTCCCTGGCATTGCCGGTATTGCATTGACGATCGGCATGGCGGTTGACGCCAACGTTCTGATTTTCGAGCGCATGCGCGAGGAACTCCGTACAGGCAAGGGATTCTCGTCGGTCGTTCAGGCTGGTTTTGACCGTGCGTTCTCCGCAATCTTCGACTCGAACATCACTACAATTCTTACGGCCGTAATACTGTTTCTGTTCGGCACAGGCCCAGTGCGAGGCTACGCCGTCACATTGACAGGCGGTCTGATCGTCAGTCTTTTCACGGCCGTGGTGGTGACCCGGATGTGCTACAACCTGATCGGCACGAGAACCGAAAGCCTGTCCGTATTCAGGATGATGTCAGCCATCAAGGCGACCAGTTTCAATTTCATCGGCTACTGGAAACCGGCCATCGCCACATCGCTCGTGGTAATCATAGCGTCGTGGTCGCTCATGACAATTCACGCGCGGAAGAATCCGTCTTCCGTCTATGGTGTTGATTTCACCGGCGGCTCTTCCATCACCATGGGCTTCGGACAAAAACAGGATGTTGCCGCGCTTCGCAACGCGCTCTCTGAAGTCGGGATTGCTGATGCGACAATTCAGTACCAGAAGGAAATGGAAGGCAGTAAAGAAACCCTCCAGGTAAAAGTCGCGAATACGAAGGAAGGCACCCTCGCCGAGGAAACGCTCGCAAAGGTATTCCCGACCGCCGGATTCAAGCTGCTGCAGCAGGATGATGTCGGCCCGCAAATCAGCAAGGATCTCAAGAAGAAAGCGATCACCGCAATGGGCTTGTCACTGATCGCGATAATCCTGTACATGACCATCCGCTTCAAGTTCTGTTTTGCCCTTGGCGCCGTGGTGGCGTTGTTTCATGATGTATTGATCACAGCGGGGCTCGTCCACGCATTTGGCTTCCAGATCAACCTGACGGTGCTTGCGGCGCTGATGACTATCGTCGGTTATTCCGTCAATGACACCATCGTAATCTTCGATCGCGTCCGCGAGAATCTACGTTTGTACCGCAATAAGACGTTCGTCGAAATCTGCAACCAAAGCATCAACGAAACGCTGTCAAGAACCCTGCTGACTAACTTCCTGACTTTTGTATCGGTTCTTTTCCTTCTGTTCCTTGGAGGCGAATCGTTGCGGGACTTCTCGGCAGCCATGTTCATCGGCATGATCGCGGGCACCTACTCGACGGTGTACATTGCAACACCGGTTATGCTCTTCTGGACCAAGTTCAAGAGGCCCGATCTCGGATCATCACTATCCAAGTAGAAGGTCGGCCGTAGGAACTCTGCACATGGCCTTCTTCGGGCAAACCCGAAGAAGGCATGAACGCGGAGTCCTTTCCCGAACATTCTGATTGTCATTCCGCTGCCTCGAACCCTCTGATGGCATCCCGGAAAAAACAAAAAGCCGGTGCCGGCGTATGCAACCACCGCCGACACCGGCAAGTTCAATGCAACTACTACTTGTTCTTCCTGCCCTTCCTATGCTTCTTTCCATCGGCAGCCGGAGCTTCTATCGTCTTGGTAGCCGGGATCGCGGCTATTTCCTCATCGCTCAGTTTGCCATCGCTGTTGGTATCCAGCGGCTTGAGCAGGGCATCTTCCTTGTCCTTTGCAAAATCAGCAAGCAATGTCGCCTTCTCGTCGGCATCAATCGTCCCATTTACATTCATGTCGTACTTCGTATATACATCTGACGCAACGGGCGGTATCTCTTTCTTCGCTTTCTTGCCCTTTGCAAGAGCATCCGTTGCAGCCATCAGTCCAACAACACCCACGGCAAGTGCAAGAATCCAAACCTTTCTCATTGCAGTACACACCCCTTTTTGATTGCGAGATTGTTTCTCGACGTCTGAAGCGCAATCTAGACTTCAACCCGCCCACCGCACGGCCCCATGCAGCACTGTCTTCAAATATAGCCGCATTATCCTGCATGACAAGATTATTGGAGACAGGCAAATGGCGAGACAAAGGAAATTCACTTGAGCAGGTACGGGAACCACTGCAGGACAAGACCCTGGGGCGGAGCGATGGTGCCCTGCTTCGCTCCTCGCTTCGCTTGAGCTACGCAGGGCACCATTCTTCGCGCTTCGCGCGAAGAATGGTGGAGGTGGGGAGAGTTGAACTCCCGTCCTGTACGAGCAATAATACAGCTTCTACATGTTTAGCCGGTTTTCAGGCTCGGCAGCCCTTTCCGGGACTCACTTACAGACTCGCCTTGATCCGGAATTAGCCATAGGGTCATGAAACTTGGACTAGTGGCCCGAACCCGTGACCGCCGCCAACCTCGAAACGAGTCGTACTAGCGGATACCGAGGCGCTCTCCGCGTTCCTATTGCTGCAATCAAGCAGCAAGAGCATAGGTTTCGTCACCTATTGTGTGATCGGCTTTTAGAGTGGCCTACCGATCAACCACTACATGCCACTGTACCACTGCAATCGCCAGTCGATACCCAGCACCCCCAATTTGTTCCTTACAAAACTTAATGATACCAAAGGCCGTCCACCGCAGCAATCATAATAGCCCCGTCATCATGGACCAGTTTTTGATTCGGTTTGACTTGTCATCCTATTAGTTGTCAGGTATATACTGGGCCGTGTGAACGATCTTGTGTTGCTCTAGAGGCTTTTCCGGCATATCGGGATCGACCAACATGTCGCTTTAGACAGGAAGGAGGTGGCCCAGCGTCTTTTCTGGCTCTTATCGTTACGTGTACTGGCGAGATATCGCCATTCTTACGGAATACCATCCAAAACAACAGGGGAGAACCGATTATGAAGTCTGTACTGCGAGTATTTGCAGGAGTAGCGGTGGCATCAATGTTCCTTGTCGGTTGCGGCGGAAGCGATGACAGCAGCGGCGATGGCGCAAGCGTCGTCGGCACCTGGACTTGGAGCAAGCTGACCGTCAACGGGATTACTGTTAACACGGCAAACCCGGCGGCCTCAACGGTCGGCGGTTCAACCGAGATCACCCCGGCATGGGTAACAGCACTCGCCGCTCAACAGGGAACAGCGGGCGTAAGCGTTTCGGTCGTTGTTACGATCAATGCTGACGGCACCGTGAGCGGAACAGGCACAATGACCGCCGCTGGCCAGGCGCCAGTCAGCCAGGCTCTGACAGGCACTTGGACAACATCGGGCGACACGCTCTCGATGACGATTCAAGGATATACCGCCGCCGGAACCTACACGGTTACGGACAACAAGCTAACTGTAAATATGTCAAACGCCCAGATTCTTGCGTTTGTCGGCGCTTACTCAGGTCAGATTGGCGGTGTCCCCGCGGAATATCAGGCTTTGGTTGACTCCCTCTCCGGCTCAATCGAATTCACGAGGTAAGACTCGGCACAAAGCTAAAGAACCTTTGCGGTCTAACGATCGCAAAGGTTCTTTTTTTCTCTAACCGACAGGCGCGTAGATTATCCTCGCCATTTCAGCGGCAATGTGCAAACTGCCGTAACCATCGGGTTGATTGCCAACCAGGCGGTTATCTATGGTTTAGTCAGGTCGACGGTGTTCGGTCTAATGAGAAGCGAAAGGAGCAGTATGAAAAAACGGTCTCTTGTTTGCCTGTACGCAGTAATCGCAATGGTTGTAACGTTCGCGGGGTCGCAAGCATGCCGGGCGGCGGACTCGTACAACGGTCCGGAAACCACGCTTGTACAGGGACAAAACTTCGCTGTCGCCATCCGCGGCTCCGCCGGCTTTCTGGTCGGCGAGGCGCGCGAACTGGTTTATGATTTCAACTTTGGCCAGAGGCGCAAAGCAAGCGAGCTGATATGGGACCTCAAGGACCTGTACATGGTTGGCGGTGTAGTTTCTGCAAGGATCCTCAACCGGGTCGACGTGAATCTTGGAATCTCAACGGCAATCAACGAAGGCAGCGGTGGAATGATTGACTATGACTGGTTTGCCAATACACCGGGAGCACCCAGCCCGGATGAATGGACCGATCGCTCCTTCAGCGACGCGCAAGTTACTACTGCCATGAGGATTGATGTCAACGCCGCGGTCAGAATATGCACAGTGAAGCAGGTCAAACTGAAGGGCATCGTGGGTTTCAAGCAGGACAACTGGAAGTGGACAGACTCGGGACAGGGCTATATCTACTCCGCAGACTACTTCCGGGACACCGTCGGCTCATTTGGCGGCAGAAATGTCGTCCAATACGAGCAGACATTTACAATCCCATACCTTGGAATTGGCGCAAACAGAAAGACCGGCCCATTCGATATTGGAACCTATTTCCTTTTCAGCAACTTCGTCAGCGCGGAGGACAAGGATTTTCATGTTGCCCGCAACCTGCATTTCAAAGAAACATTCTCAGGCGGTAGCTACGTGGCGCTTGGCCTGAATGCGGAATACCACATCTCGCAAAACCTCTTTGTCTCCGCTGCAATCGACTTCCAGTCAATCCCTGAAATTGCGGGCGACATGGAACTAAACGGGCAAACGATGTCAAACAATGCTGGCATCAGCCATACCTCGACGATGCTCTCTGGATCAATCGGCTACAGCTTCTAAACACCAGGTCGGTCCAAGAAAGTCCACAAGTACTCCATGGTGCCTCAGCGATACTGAGGCATCCCTGACGCCTTGGCTGCCAGCGCTTCCGGCAAGCGGTCGGAAAGGCTGGCTAGCCTTGAGCAAGATCTGATAGCACCGCGCCGAAACCGGCTGCCGGCGTTGGATGCAGGATTCCGGCTCCTGCCGCTTTGCCAGCCTGCTCCCGCAGAGGCTTGAGCCTCATCACGCTCCATGATGCAATCCAGTTTTCCAGTTTTCCTCATGTTCTGATTGAATTATTCATGCACCCACTCTACAGTCGAGATTCGGATTGCATCGATTTCTATTCAGTCACTTTACGTACTAAGCGAGGTAAGCCTTGAACATCTCGAGAGAAGAGATTCTCACCTATCACCTGGGCGGCAAAATCGGCCTGCGAACGTTGAAACAACTTAGAGACCTGCGCTCCCTCTGTATTGCATACACTCCGGGCGTAGCAACGCCGGTCAAGGAAATCAGCCGCCAACCGGATGACGTCTTCAAGTACACTTCCAAGGCCAACCTTGTGGCTGTCGTCACGGATGGAACAGCGATTCTCGGTCTGGGTGACCTTGGTCCGGCGGCAAGCATTCCTGTCATGGAAGGGAAAGCCATTCTTTTCAAGGCTTTTGGCGATGTCGATGGGTGGCCGGTTCCACTCGACTGCTGCCGGGTGGACGGCAAGACTACCGGACCAACTGATCCGGAACGAGTCATAGATGCCGTTTGCAAGCTTGCGCCGATGTACGGAGGCATCAACCTGGAAGATATTGCTGCCCCAGCATGTTTCAGGATCGAGGACAGGCTCTCAGAATTGCTGGACATCCCCGTATTCCACGACGATCAATGGGGCACGGCGGTGATAACACTGGCGGCGATCATCAACTATTGCGTCCTGTCGGAACGCGATATCGGCGAACTCAGGATCGTAATCAACGGTGCGGGTGCGGCCGGCATCAGAATAGCCGATACGCTGAAAGTATCAGGCGCAAAGTCAATCATTCTATGTGACTCAAAGGGCGTCATTCGAACCGATCGTACAGACTTGAACGTCACGAAGCGGAAGCATGCCGTCACGACGACTGCGAGAACTGTCGGTGACGCAATGCGCGGAGCCCACGTATTCATAGGTGTTTCTGTAGCAGACTGTATCAGGCCGGAAGACGTCCGGGCGATGGCATCATACCCGGCTATATTTGCCATGGCCAACCCGGACCCTGAAATCCGTCCGGATACGGTTGCTGCGGCCATGGGCGACAAGCCGTACATTGTCGCGACGGGCAGGTCGGACTATCCCAACCAAATTAACAATGTGCTTGGTTTCCCCTTCCTTTTCCGGGGCGCTCTCGATGTACGGGCAAAGACGATCAACATGGACATGAAGCTCGCAGCCGCCAAGGCGTTGGCGGCACTTGCCCGCCAACCGACAGTCAAATCGGGCCAGATGCATTTCTATCCTGATGAAGAGCTGGTATTCGGCAGAAAATACCTGATTCCAAAACCTTTCGACAGCCGTCTGTTCTTGGAGGTATCTCACGCGGTGGCCGCGGCCGCAGTGACGTCTGGTGTAGCGGAGCCGGTTGATCTCAAGCAATACAGGACAGAGCTTGAGAAACGTAATGAAACACGTCAGGCTCCTTGACGACCGTCCTTCTCTCTGGTATCTACGGTTCCGCCTGTCGCTTCAGGGTTCTGCTAATTGTGGTATCACCCGGAAGGCTGGCACATAGAAAGAGCACAAAATGACACAGCAACTGAGAATGCGGGTCAAGCGAGCACGCCGTAAGGCCAGAAACAAGCGTAAGAAGATCGAAGCCAAGGTTGCCGCAAAGGTAGCAGCAGCAAAGAAGCCGGCAAAACCAGCCGCGGCTCCGGTCAAGACGGCTTGAGAGACGGATCGTAATTCAAGGCGCGATGGCCGACCCGTCTTCGTCCCGCTCTGCGGGACTACGCCGAGTTTGACACCTCGCTCACGCGAGGTGTCAAGTGGCTCGCTGATTGATTTGATTGAGGTTGTTTCCGTTTCTGGCGCGATGGCCGACCCGTCTTCGTCCCGCTCTGCGGGACTACGCCGAGGTTGACTCCTCGCTCGCGCGAGGTGTCAAGTGGCTCGCTGATTGATTTGATTGAGGTTGTTTCCGTTTCTGGCGCGATGGCCGACCCGTCTTCGTCCCGCTCTGCGGGACTACGCCGAGGTTGACTCCTCGCTCGCGCGAGGT
>Ga0247841_10001731_pt1 | contig 46627 bp, 46 predicted proteins | sample LaCruzMarch2015__2_FD_192410 | JGI IMG/M metagenome (GOLD analysis project Ga0247841, IMG submission 192410) | Freshwater microbial communities from meromictic Lake La Cruz, Castile-La Mancha, Spain - LaCruzMarch2015_18m | ecosystem: Environmental > Aquatic > Freshwater > Lake | place: Spain... | reverse complement strand
TTCTACAGCAGTCTTTGTATCAAGCCCAAATAATTTTGGCTCTACCCTTATATGGTCCTCTACGTCAACAATATAGAACATAAGAATAGGAGAAAAATATGATTTATAAAGCTTATTGCTCATCATAAAAGCTCGGCTTTCTGAAGTTAGTTATAGATTGAACATAAAGGTTATCTATTCCACGAAGGTTTTAGGTGAATTAATAATGTTTAAGGTAAGAAAATTAAATATCTCTTCTACAAATTGCACCTACATTTACTCGCCCCAACTCATCATATTATTAATAATACTTAGATTTTGTTCAGAAAGCCAATTAATATTGCCATGCTAATTTAGCTAAACTCTAACCTTTTTCCTTGTCTGATGATTATACTTCTTTCAACTTTCGATTTAATCTCTCTATCAAGTGTTGCTACAATATTCCCCCCCGAGAGTTTTATTATTTCACTATCTGCATCATCTCCAGAAACATGCATTATTTTAACATTTCCCATATTCAATATCTTCAAAGCAAGCTTGGCCGCATCCCTATCTAATAGCTTTTTTTCTTCTTTCGCTAATTTTTCTAATTCTGTAACAACAAGAGATATCGTAGTTAGTTCAAAACCATTCTTCATTATTTTAGATATCTCTTCAGCATAATCTAATTTCTGTTTTGCGCAGTATACCAGGAAGTTTGTGTCAAGTATTACTTTTATCATCTGATAAGTTGGTATTCTAAACTTTTAAATATTAGCTAAGGGGCAGGCGTTGAAAAAGAGATAGCTTTAGTGAAGTCCATGTACGGGGACAGTCATTATAAAAATTTGTTATTTTATCGTCGTAAATAATGGGTGCATGATACAAAGGTAAGATATAAATACTATCCTATCTTAATATTTATATGCTCCATAAAAATCCAGAAGGAAGAAGAAAGGAAGTAATAGGATTCTTAAAGAAAAATCCAACTGCAACATACAGAAAATTAAAAGAAGCAGGATACACACATATAGAAAGATTATTCAAAAATGGATTAAAAGAAGCGTACGGGCAAGCGGGATTAAAACCACCGCGAACCTTTGAAAAGAAAACAAGAAAAGAAAGACGCGCCATAATAATCGATTATATCCAGAAACATCCTGCCGCCGGCGGTCAAGATATTCAAAAAGACACAAAAATAAATATTAAAAATGCTTTTGATAATACAGAGGAAGCATTTAAGGTAGCAAAGATATTCTATCCAAGAAAAGAATTTGTTTCTTTGATAAAAAGAACAAAAGAGGATAAACAAAAGCAGATTATAGAATTAGTCAAGAACAAACCAGAAACGACAATTCAAGAGATATTACAAAAATTAAGAATAAGCCCATACAAAATATTTGACAACTTTGATGAAATTTACAGACTAGCCGGAATAAATAACGTTTTTAGGGGTAAGAAAAGAGCAATTAAAAAAAGGAAGGTTATTATTGACTTTGTAAAAAATAATCCACTGGCGACGCAGAGAGAAATAAATAAGGCATGTAAAACAAGAATTCAAGGATTATTTAAAAAGGGGATTTTTGGTGCGTATAAAGAAGCCAAAATAAAATTTCCTTTTGAAAGATTAAAACTTCATGGAAGTGCTAAGAAAGAAGTAAAACAAAGAGCAAAAGATTTTGAAATTGAAATTGCAAAAAGATTATCAGGTCATGGAAACGTTAATAGACTAGTTAAAACAAAAAGCGGAATTGCAGACATAATTCTGGAGAGGAATAACAAAAAAGCAATAATCGAAATTAAAGATTATTTAAATAAAGAAATCTCCAAACATGAAATAAAACAATTAGAAAGATATTTGGAAGATTGTAAATGCGATTTGGGTTTTATCATCTGTCATAATAAACCTAAGAAAGATAACTTTTTAATAGGCAAAAACGAATTAATTATATTAGATGATTCGGAACTAATTAAAATTCCGGAAATAATGGATTCGAGGTAGTAGTTCAACGGCTTAGAATAGTCGCCTCCAGAGCGATTGATAGGGGTTCGATTCCCTTCTACCTCATATGACCGGGATTCAACTCCGGCTACGCCCATGAATCATTTAAATATAAGATTATCAGCCTCATGCAAAAACACCATGAAGACATTTTTAAAATATATGAACAGAGTCTGGATAATCTTTTAGAGGAAGCAGAAAGATATTCTTTTGACATAGAACAAGACATTCAAGCAGAGGCATGGGAAATGCGAGATGAAGATTTAAAAAAGTTGGGAATAATCCATAATGCTATTAAGGTAAAGACTTTAAGCGAAAAAATGGATTATCTAGAAACAGAAGTAGCTCTTTATGAAAGAGCCATAGAATTAGAATTTTATGAACAAGCAGGAGAACTAAAACGTCATATTGATTTTTATGTTCATTCATTTCTTGAAGAAGTTCCTGCAAAATATCTGGGATTACCCCAAAGGGTAGAAAAAGATAGAAAGAAGAAATAAAGGTTCTCGATATAGCAAAGGACGCCCTTGTTTCCGAGATTATGCGCCTTTGTTATTTAGTAAACAACAAAAATGAAGATACACTAATTGTTGTTTACTATGAGCAAGCTTTATAAATAATACTAACCTCATAAAATAATGGTAAAAAAAGGTGAGAAAAAAGGGCTTACAAATCGAGAAATAAATCTAGCTCTTATACAGAATTTTATAAATTTACAAAAGGTTATGACTAATCTCTCTATAAAGTTTGACTCTCTTTCAGATCAAATGTCTCGTCTTCTTCAATTATTCGAAATATCTGCTAAAACTTTTGTAACAAAGCAAGAAGAAGTAGTAGATAAAAAAGAAGATCATGAGCTTGTAAAAAAACTTGATGCGCTTCTTGACCAAAATAAGACTATAGCAAAAGGACTTACACTAGTTGAAGAAAAGATAAGACACAGAATATATGGCGATTTACCTTCTGCACCTTCTACAACAAACCCGCCAGTAAGCATCCCGGCGAAACCTCTTCCCAGACCAATACCTAAATTTTAAGGCGAAAAATGTTAAGCCAAACAAATGAAAATATAAGGCAGCTTTTTCTGAAGAAATTCACCGCAGAATTGATACTAAATTATAAAGAAATAGTGAAAAAATCCTATGAAGAAAAAATCAACCAGGAAAGTTATCTATTATCAAAACAACAGAAAGAAAACGAAGAAAAAGAAATAAGAAATAAATTGAAAGATATAATCAGCAAACCCACAATAAGTATGGGGATGCAAACACCCGGAGTTCAAAATCAAATTGACAAAGCATCGATAACCCAACGACCTAAAATTCTGCAAACAACACAATTAAAAGTTCTGAAGCCGATTATTAAAAATCCTTCAGATATATCCCAACCAAAAGAAGAGCAAGAAATAACTGGAACAGAAAATACATTTGATTCTGTAAAATCATCTATTCTCCCGTCAGGAGAAATTAATTTTGGAAAAATAACTCAATTCATAAGAGATCCAGTAGTATCTTCCTTAGAATGCAGGCGTGCTAATGAAAAAATAATGATAAAAAAACTTGGGCAAACAATAAGTACAGACGTACAATTAGATGAAGCAGAAATAAATTCTTTAATAAAAGCCTTTTCTGAAAAGACAAGAATACCTCTAATTGAAGGGATACTAAAGACAAAACTGGGCAACCTCGAAATATTTGCGGTAATTTCAAAGTTTTCAACTTCAAAATTTATTATAACAAAAAGCCTTGCTCCACAAAATAATAACATGGCCTATCCTATGCCGAGGCAAATAACTCCAGGAAATCCATTCGCAAGCCTAAAAAAACCAACTCTTAATTTACTAAAGAAATAAAAAAGAGTTGGGGGCATCACCGGGCCCCCTACCCCTTTTGTTTTAATAGAACAACCTCTTTTTAAACGATTTCTGTAATACAAAGGTTATATCAGAAGAAACGTCATTGCAAACCCCATTTCTCAAAGTAGTGTGTTGCTAGATATACTTCGCAAACTATATTGTTAAATTTAAATAATCGGAAATATACTATAAAATGCAATGAATGACACGATAACGAACGAAAACATAGAGAAATACAGAAAAATAACACAAAAAGCGCTCGCAATAGCAGAAAAAAGCATATCTGCTGGAAAAGAAAATGAAGCTAAAGAGATAATAAAAATGGTTTCCTGCTATTTATCCGATAGCGGGCATTTTGAAAAAAAAGGGGATTTGATTAATGCATTTGGAGCAATCTATTATGCACATGGTTGGATTGATTGCGGTGCAAGATTAAAGATTTTTAATGTTAGTGACGATAAATTATTTACAATAGCCTAATAAATCATGCCAATCATCACCATACCCAGACTAAACGACGCCTTAAAAGAGATAGACAAATTTCAAAGAGATAAAAAGGAAGGGAAGTTGAAACCGAGCAATTTCGCGAGTAAAAGATTAGAACAAAAATCGAGCGGGATTGCGAGTAAAGAAAACGTCATCGTTCTAAGTCAGGATGACGAATTCAATAGAAAAATTCTCGAAAGAGCAAAAATCAATGTTTTTCTCATAAACGAAGACTTAGAAACTCGAGATTATTCAAAACAGAGAAATTCTGGTTTAAACGAAGTTCTCGCAGAACTCGCTGCAAAAAACAAGATAAAGATAGGCATAAATTTAGAAAAGATAATAAAAAAAGATAAAAGAGAACAGGCAAAATCTCTAGCGAGACTGGCACAAAACATAATCTTGTGTAAAAAGGCAAAGGCCGAATTGATACTCTTCTCCGAAGACAAAGTGAAAGATAGACGAGCAATACTCTCTCTCCTTCTTACACTTGGACTAGACACAAAAAGAGCCGAAAAAGCTATTCAAGAAAGTTTTTAAATTGTAACTAGCTGTATAAATGACACAAAAAAGATGGCTAAAGAAAAAATAACAAATATCACCGAATCACTAAGTCCAAACGAAAGAATAATTTTTCCCCACCTAAATGAAAATATTGGAAAAATTGTGGAAAAGACAAAACTGCCTTACGAAGCCGTTTTGAGAGCATTAGAATTTTTAAGCAATAAAAAGATAATCGAGCTTGAAATCAAAAATAAGAAGATAATTGAATTAGGGGTTAATGGTGTTTTATACAAGGAAAGAGGTCTTCCGGAAAGAATACTTCTTAATATTATCAGTGGAAAAAACTCGTTAATACTGGGAGAAGCACAAAAATTAAGTGAACTTTCTGAAAATGAATTTAAGGCATCTCTTGGAGCATTAAAAAAAAGAGCGCTTATAAATTTAGCAAACGGAAAAATCATTCTTTCAACAACGAAGGAAGAAGTAATAAAAAAAACTCTTGAAGAAAAGTTCATTGAAGCCTTGCCATTGGAGTTAGAAAAACTCGAGCCAGAACAAAAATTTGCGATGGATATTTTAAAGAACAGGAAAAATATTATTGAAATAAATAACAAGCAAGAGATAAGCTTCAAATTAACTAAGCTAGGAAAAGATTTGTTCTCAAAAAAGGCAGATATAGCAAGTTCAGGAGATTTTATTGAAACTTTAACAAGCGAAATGATTGCAAACGGCTCATGGAAAGGAAGAAACTTTAGAAGATACGATATCTCTAGTCCTGTTCCAAAAATCTATGGGGGAAAAAGACATTTTGTTAATCAGGCAATAGAACAAGCAAGAAAAATATGGACAGAATTGGGATTCAAGGAAATGACAGGTAACATGGTTCAAACAGGATTCTGGAATTTTGATGCTCTATTCACTGCTCAAGACCATCCTGTAAGAGAGATGCAAGATACTTTCTATATCAAAGATGTAAAGGCAAAACTGCCGGGTGCAAAAATAGTAAAGGCAGTAAAAGAAAGTCATGAAGAGGGTGTAGAAGGAAGCAAGGGCTGGGGCGGAAAATGGAATGAAGAAGAAGCAAAAAAAGTAGTATTGAGAACGCATACCACTTGTTTATCAAGCCAGACATTAGCCAGCTTAGCCAAATTAAAAAATAAAAATGGAAAATACTTCGCCATAGGAAAATGTTTCAGAAATGAAACAGTTGATTGGGGTCATGGTTTTGAATTTAATCAAACAGAAGGCATTGTCATTGATAAAGATGCTAATTTCAGGCACCTATTAGGTTATTTGAAAGAGTTCTATAAAAAAATGGGTATTGACCAGCTAAAATTCGTCCCCTCTTATTTTCCCTATACTGAACCAAGCGTAGAGATATATGCCTATAACTCTATGAAGAAAAAATGGATAGAAGTTGGGGGTGCAGGTATATTCAGACCAGAAGTTACAATTCCCCTGCTTGGAGAACATATACCAGTTTTAGCTTGGGGACCTGGTTTCGATAGAGTATTAATGGAATATTATCAAATAGAAGATTTAAGAGAATTTTATAAGAATGATATAAATAAATTAAGAAAAATGAAATTTTGGATGCGATAACATGGCAGGAATAAAATTCGACAGAAAAGAATTTGAAAAGCATATCAAACTGACAAAAGAAGTAGAAGAACAAATAACAATGTTTGGAACAAATCTTGAGTCCATTGATGATACTGAAATAGAAATCTCTGTAAATCCAAATAGACCGGACTTATACTCTCTTACTGGCTTCCTAAGAGCATTCCTTACATTCATAGGCAAGAAAAAAGGACTAAAAGAGTACAAGATAAACAAACCAGAAAAAGATTATGGGGTAATAATAGACAATTCTGTCCTAGAAGTAAGACCATTCACTGCCTGCGCAATTGTAAAAAATCTCGATTTCAATAGCGAAAAAATAAAAGAAGTTATAGACATACAAGAAAAAATACACACTACCCTCGGTAGGAATAGGAAGAAGATTGCAATAGGCATATATCCCCTTGAAAAGATAAAACTCCCAATAAGATTTGAAGCAAGAAAACCTGAAGACATTAAGTTTATTCCTCTTGAGTCAGAAAGAGAAATGAATGGAAGACAGATTCTTTCAAGTCATCCAACAGGTAGAGATTATGCACATCTTCTTGAAGGGAAAACAAAATTTCCTATTTTCATCGATGCCAATAATGAAATCCTGAGCATGCCACCAATAATAAACTCTCATAAAACAGGAAAAATAACCGAGAACACAAAAGAGATATTTATAGAATGCTCTGGTTTTGATTTAGAAATCTTGAAAAAAACACTTAATATTCTTGTAACAATGTTTTCAGATATGGGTGGCAAAATATATCAAATGAAAGTAAAAAACAAAAAAGAATACATGACTCCGGATTTAACTCCTGAAAATATAAAATTAAACATAGAACATGCAAATAAACTTCTTGGACTTAATCTCAATGAAAAAAATGTAAAAGAACTTCTTGAAAAAATGGGTTATGATTACAATAAAGGCATAGTTAAAGTTCCTGCTTGGAGAACAGATATACTTCATGAAGTAGACATTATAGAAGATATAGCTATAGCCTATGGCTATGATAAATTCGAGCCAGAAATACCAAACATATCTTTCACTGGTGAAGAGTCCAAATTAGAAGTAATAAAGAGAAAAATAGCAGAAATTCTCTCTGGATTAAATATACTTGAGACTTCATCCTACCATCTAACAACAGAAGAAGACCAGCTAAAAAAAATGGGAATAAAAGACAGGGAGGGAATTATAGAAGTAGAGAACAGCAAAACAGAGTACACTCTTCTAAGAAACAATCTACTGCATCTAAATTTAAAAATTTTAAGCGAGAATAGCAACACCGAATATCCTCAAAAAATATTTGAACTTGGTAGAGTCTTTGAGAAAGATAGTAAAGAAGAATCTGGAATAAAAGAAACAGAAAAACTTTGTCTATGCCTAGCAAACTCCGACACAAACTTCACAGAAATAAAGCAGGTTTTAGATTATCTAATGAGGATGATTGGAAAAGATAAAGAGTATAAGATAGAAGACGGCGAACATCCATCATTTATTGATGGAAGATGCGGCACAGTAGTTCTAAATGGAAAGACAATTGGATTCTTGGGAGAAATATCCCCGAATATTCTCGAAAATTTAAGGGTTAAGATGCCTGTTGCATCTTTAGAGATTAACATTCAAGAATTATTCTAAAAATCAGAGAAATAAATCTTATCCAAAATAACTCTTTTCGCTCTTCTTCGTCTCCAAACCATAACTTGCTTTCATAGACTCATAAATCTTATTCAAATCTTTTTCAGAATTTTTCCAAAGTTCACAAACTTTCCTTATATACTCTGCCTCTGCTTTCTCGTTATAAGTTATCTCCAGATTAAATGCATCAATCTCCAATTCTGCAAACTTTTTATAAAGTTTTTCTATTACCTCTTTTTCTCCTTGGGTAAATCCCTTTATAACGTTAAAAACAAACATTGGGGCACTTGTAGGATTAATAAATGTTTCAAAAACATTAATCATAGCATGAACTTTATCTCTTACATTCTTTCTTACTTTTCTAACAAGAAGTTCTGTATCCTCTTCTGCAATTGACTCTATCTCAAAATTTTCATTCATGAATTTAAAATCAGGAAGCTTATATTTCCCCCTTATCAGTCCATAATCTTGCTTTAATTTCTCTAGTTTGTTTTCTTTTTCCATTTCCATAAAATTCTATGCAACTTCACGTATATAAAACTAATCCTTAAAGCCCAACTCTTAACTCGAACTAAATTGGCCCCCATTTCTACGAATATCAATAAAAACTAATAATTAAGTTCATGTTAAGCAGGCAGTTTATTCAAGCAGATTATTAATCTATAAGAAAAAACTAACTTTTTATTTCAAGAAGAATATCGGTCCCGATAAGTTCAAACTTAGAATGTTTTTCTTCAAGATGATGTTTTGTACAACAAGCTCTATATTCAATTACCTCTTTACATTCTACACATTTATATGTTGGCATTCAAAGAAAAATAAAGATCTTTAATGTTTTTAAATGTGTTGGAAAAAATAAACTGTTCGAAGCCATAGGAGAGCTCAGAACATTATTAATTTTCTGATCCGTAAAGTGCTTAGAAAAATTCTATTTTTCTAATTCTCCAATTCTTACGAATTGAAGACTTCGCTACTTTCCGGGATTGAAGTTCAATCCTCGACTCGCATTCTAAGCCACAGGAGAGGATTGAACTCTCGACCTCGGCATTTTTGGAATAAACACTCTTTAGGGAGATGTCAAAAGAAGAACCGTTAGGTTCTTTTTTTACCAATGCCGCACTCTTACCAACTGAGCTACTGTGGCGTTCTCAAGAAAAATAAACTAAATTTATAAAACTATCTTTAAATAAATCCAAAATTCTACCATCCATCACTCGAACCAGAAGTCGCCGCACCGGTCATAGAAGCATTCTTTGGAACCCAATCCATCCTAATAACATTTCCTGAAATTTCTTTCACATTAACAAAAGCTTGGCCAAGCCATGAAAAATATATCTTTGAAGCACTAAAAACACCCTGTGCTGTCTTTAAATCAATAGCATGACTTTGAACTACTGTTGTAAAGCTGAAATAAAGAAAAGCCACCAATAATATAGCAAGAAGAGTAAATACTCTATGCTTTGCATGCTTAAAATGTATGAGCTTTGACGCAACAATCAATGCTATCATCACCAATGCTAACAACCACCAGTTCATAATATATCTTAGAGAAGTAGATATTTAAATATTACTTTTCGCCCCAATCACACTTCTCAAAACCCTAATATCGGGAGAAAGAAGAAAAATGTGGTCATTTTTTGCTCTAACACTTCGATAGATTCTTTGCAAAAGCTCTCTCTGTGCTTTATCGTTATAAAATTCCCAAAAAATAAGGGGTCGATTTTTCTTCAATATCCTCCAAAAAAGAGATTGCGTGTTAGGATAGGGGAATTTTGTTATCACAACACTATTGCACATCCCGAAGGGAAAGTCTATCCCGCGGTTGCATCTTGTTGTGAAAAGCAGTTTTGTCTTACCGGATTTAAATTCATGTATATTATCTCCCCTTTTATCATTTTTTTGACTTTCAATAAGTTTTTCAGAGCTTATCAAATATTTAATGTCAAAATCAAATATTTCACTCTCAGAAGGCAGATCTTGAAAGCTATTAACTTGTATTACCGTCGGTCTTTTCGCCATTTCAACACATTTATCTAAGGCAAGGAGATAATCTTTTCTACTTACAATTCCCTTTGAAAAATTATCAAACTTAAAATCTTTTTCAAGGCCAGTATAGACTCGAGTTATTGCACCAAGATTCTCCTTTTCTGCCTCAATTATTTTAAACTCCTTTATTCCAAAAATTTCCTTTAAAATTCTTTCCGAATGAAGAGTTCCGGACATCATAACAAATGCTTTATTTTTTTCAATAAGCATTTTAAATACTTTTTCGAGATTAATAGTTACCAATTTTGCGATAATATCTCCTTTTTTCCTATCTTTGTAAAAACTAAGATAACCATCTTCAACCAGCTCTTTGAACTCATTGCACACCTCAAAACAATGCTCAAGATAAGAATCTTCATCATAATCCACTAACTCGAGGCAATCATTCTTAGTAAAAATCTTTATTAATTCATAAAATTTCGTTTTTTCCAGGGGAATTATCTCCTCATCTTTTGAATTAAGGCTTTCTGTTATTATCCCCAAAACAGCATCTAATATCTCTTTTATCAAAATCTCTTTTGACGACTCCTTAGAAAACAAAGAAAGAACTTCGTTCTTCAATCTAGTTAAATTTACAGAGCCCTCTATCGCGAAATTATCCAAAAATTCATCACATTCGTCCACTATTTCAACATCTGTTGCAGGTTTTCTTCCGATGTATGTTTCCAAAATATATTGTTTGCTATTAAATATTATCACGTCTGCTTCTTTATACGCTCTAAACTGTTCATAATAAGGACAACCCTCTTTCCTCAAGTAGATTGTTTGTTCTTTGCTTATGGAGTTATACTTTATCTTTTGTGTATCAAATCCTATCTTTAATTCAGAAGGAAAAACCGGGCTCCAGTATGGACAAGCAGGAGCAACAGCCATTCTTTTTGCAGATTTTAAGTTTAATTCTGAATTATCAGTTTTGTCCGGATTATCAAAATAATATTTTTTCAAAAATTTTATATTCTTCTCTTTTATTTCTATTTTACAAGGCAAAATTGGATTATCACACGAAAAATCCTTTCTTTCTTTTTTTCGTTCTTCCTCTTCTTCTCTTTTTTTAAAAATATCATAAATACTAGTATTTACTTCTCTCGTACTTGCCTCGGTTATCTCTGTATTTTTCTCCTCGTAAAATGGGCATTTATGATTATTCCTCCCAGTAATCATGCTTATCTTAAGTTTTTGCCCGTTATTTTTGAGAACATATTTATTTCCCATATAGTCATTTTCATATTGTCTCTGTAAATTTTTTATAGGAACAATAATGCTCGCTCTTCCAAGCTCTTTTGCTATATTCAGAGCGATAGAACTCTTTCCACTTCCGCAAACTCCGTGAATAAAAATTATTTTTGTTCCTTTTTTAATCTCTTTAACAGCCTCTTGAACAATATCTTCTTGATTTTTTCCGTTGGAAAAAACCAATGGTTTTAATACTTCTTTTTTATCAAATAAGCTCCACATATTCAGAGAAAAAAAGCTGTGTTTTTAAGGTTTGTTATATTAAAAACTTATTAATTACTCAAATATCAAATCACCATTCAAAATTTATTCTTAGTCTGAACGGACGCAACGCAAATAAAATCCGTAGGTCTTATCGTCACTAGTTGTACTACCATCATTGAAACCCGATAAAGCTGCAGAATTAGTTGTGATTTCAGTAGACGCCCAGTAATAGTAGTTTGAATAATTAATCCATTGTGCTGCATAATCTCCCTTGTTTATTGTTCCTGAAATGTGGGCCACGTATATTGCACTTAACTGATTTCTTGCAGGCAAATACCAATCATCATAACCACCATAAACTAAATTAGAGCAATTTCCTGCTGCAAAACTGCTTCCTAACCCATATATCTTCACTAATGTAATGGTATTATTAGTTCCGTTGGTAACAGAATTTATTCCCGTGTTATCTTTTGTAGGGCTCCATTTTATACTTGCAGAATTATCTACCGGAGAAATATAAAGCTTTTGTCCTGCAGGGTAATAGATAGATGGAAGTTCTAACGCAGAACCGCTAACCATCATACTCGCCCGAACATCGCAAGTAATGCCGCCCTTTAATACGGGCGTTACTTCAATCTTGTCTCCGCCGTTTATTCTATCAAATCCAGAGACTACTTTTGATTCCATCATTCCAGGATTAGTAGTAGAATTTATTTTTTTTCCTATAGAAACAATAATGTTTGTTACATTGACATCTTCTCCCCCGCTAATTCTCCTTACCGTTATGTTAGTATCTCCTCGGACAGCACTTACTATCTCATAATTAAGTTTTAAGCAATCCAATTTATCTGTTGCCTGAGCCATGCCTTGTCTTACCTGAGTCATTACAAAATAAGATACTGCTGCAACAGCAGAAATTGCGATAAGTATGAGAAGAACCGTGATCATAACTCCTTCTTGACCTTTTTTTTGCATGCATTATAATAACAAAACTAGTTTATAATATTTACTATTTCAATAATAAAAAATCAAAATACCCTGGGGATTTAACAACAACCTTTTATAATCATCTTTTCTTAGCAATATATGAAACCTGAATACAAACTCGGCAATCTAAAACTCAAAAATCCCTATTTTCTTGCGCCAATGCACGAAATAAATGACATCGCATTCAGAGAATTATGCAAGAAAGCAGGCGCAAGTCTTGTCTATACTGGCTTAACAAATCCACAATCAAGAAAACCTCTAAATCTCGAAGATAAACCAGCAATACAACTCACATGCAATAAAATAGACAAACTTGAAGAATTCATAAAAAAGAATGACAAAAATTGTAGTCTATGGGATTTTAATCTGGGCTGCCCTTCTCTTCATGCAAAAAAAAGCAAAACAGGATTTTTCATGATGAAAAATATAAGCATTATCGCAGAAATATTAAAAATAATAAAACAAAACACAGAAAAGCCAGTTACAATGAAGCTGAGAAAAGCAGATTTGGAGGATATAAAGCCCATACTCCCCATAGCCGAGAAATATTGCGAGGCAATAGCAATCCATCCAAGAACCCAACCGCAAGGTTATGCGAGAGAGCCTGACCTAGAATTCGCAAGAAAGATAAAAACACTCACAAAACTACCAATAATCTATTCCGGAAATATAAATTCAAAAGAAGCAGCAGACAAAATATTAAGAGAGTTCGATTTTGTCATGATTGGTAGACAAGCTATAGGAAATCCAAATATTTTTTATGAACTAACAAACACTATTCCAAAAAATAAGATAACTTTCAAAGATTATCTTAAACTTGCTGAAAAATATAAGCTAAGATTTCAACAAATAAAGTTTCAGGCAATAAATTTTACAAAAGGTATTGAAGGCGCATCTAAGATTAGAGCGCTTTTATCGTCGGCAAAAACAAAAGAAGATTTGAGAAAGCTCGAAAAGCTATATAGCCAGTAGAAAATATATCTTGCAAGATATATTTTGGGATGTATATGTCGTATTTATATGTAATGCACTACAACGATTCTCTAAACTCCTTAAACGTCTTAAAGCCAACAACACCAACTTTCTTCAAAATATCCAAAGAACTCTCAACACTTTTTCCACCAAGAAACAAACCAACAATCTTCTTCTTGCTCGTTTTCTTAAACTCGCAGACAACTCTCGCAATATTCTCCAAATCAGTCATACTTTGAAGGGTGACTATAACGATAACTGAATCACAATCAATACAGCTCGTATTTTCAAACGCAATCTTATAATCTTGAGATTTCGCTGTTCCCAAAATATCAAGAGGGTTTTTCGTTCCAATATCTGCGAGTTTTATTCCTTTTTCAGAAACATAATCAGAAACTAATGCACCCGCACCTCCTGCATTCGTAACAATAAATGTATTTTTACCAATATTTATTTTGCTCTTCTTTTCAAAAGCGAACTTTCTATTACTTGCTTTTTCGAATGCCTCTTCTAAACTCGAACAAAGCTCGACTCCTGCCTGCCTAAACGCACCCTTATAAATTTCATAATCTGTAGCAAGACTTCCAGTATGGCTAAACGCTGCTTTTTCTCCTTCTTTTGAACTACCTGACTTTATTGCAAAAATAGGTTTCTTACATTTCTTACAAACTTCGATAAACTTTTTTCCATCTTTTAACTTTTCAACATAGAGCACTATAGATTTTGTCTTATTATCTTCAGAAAAATGTTCTATAAAATCTGAAAAATCTAAATCTCCCATGTTTCCCAAACTAGCAAATCCAGAAAAGCCAAACTTTCCTATTGAGAAATCAGAGATATAACTCCACAATGCTCCACTTTGGCTTACAAAAGCAATATCTCCCTTATCCGAAGTTGTCATGGCAAAAGTGCAATCAAGGTTTGTTGTAGAATTGCAAATCCCAAAACAATTTGGACCCAAAAATCTTATCCCATATTTCCTGGCTATGTCTAAAATCCGTTTTTCTCCATCAATATTACCCACCTCGGAAAATCCAGCAGTTATGATTATAATATTTTTTATGCCCTTCTTCCCACATTCCTCGAGGGCATTAGGAACAAATTCAGGAGGTATTGCTATAATCGCAAGTTCTACTTTTTCGTGATATTCGTTTATAGACTCATAACATTTAACTCCAAAAATCTCAGAATGTTTTGGATTAATAGGAATTATCTCTCCTTTAAACTTTAGTAGTTTCTTCATAAGGACCGCCCCAACTTTATTAATATTATCAGAAGCGCCGATTAGGGCGATATTTTTTGGTGTGAAGAAATTTGTAAGTTTCATTTTTTCTCTTTTCTTGGAATAAGAAATTAACAATTGTTTATAAATCTTGGTGAAAATTATTATCTAAAAGTTAAAATGTCAACCATTACCAAAGTAGTCTATCAATATCGCTACTTTTCCAGCCTTTCTTAATAAACATTTTTCTTATCTCACTATCAGGATATCCTTTTTTTCTCGCATTAGAAACAAAAGTTTTTGCTTCATTAGTTATCATAAATGGCTTATTCTCATGTGGAAGTAATGGTTTATTTCCGGGCAAAAGGAAAGGAGGTCTATTTCCTGGCATAGATGATGTAGAAGGTTTATTACTCTCGTTACCTTTCTTTTTAATAAACCACCAAACAAGAAATATAATCCCTGCAAGTATTACAATGGAGATTAATAAAACTACAATAAAGATGATGTATTGTTTTTGTGTCCAGCTGCCACTATCACATTCTCTTTCTTGAGCTGCAGGCTTGCCGTCTTGTTTACCACAATTGTTTGCATCACTGCACTGTTTATCTTGCTTTCCTTCAAAACATTCTGACCACTCGCAATTCCAATTTGGCGTGCATGCTACGGGAGTTACATTTACAGGAGAAAACCTTTCATTTATTAATTTAAGAGTCAAGGTTGCTCTTCTGAGGTTTGGATTCGAATTATCTGTAATGCCGGTTAATTTAACAGAAAGATCATAATTACTATCTCCTGTAAGCTCAAACTTTTTCTCTCCACCAATATTTAATGTTTCTAATTGTGGTGAACCTTTGCCCTGAACAACAATTGTAGCAATGGTTGAAGTGAGAGACAATAATTTAACAGTATAATCACTTATCCCTATTGTAAACTTAAATATACTATTAGGCATGACTTGTCGCGTGTATCCTGTTTGGAAATCAGACGCAGAGATTGTATAAATCGGATATCCTCCAACATAAGTAACGCCACCACAATCCCTTGCGCAAGTTGAAGAAGTTTCACCATTATTGCACTCTTCATCACCACAATGACCATTAGGATTATTACAAGAACCACAATCTCGTGAACAAGAAGAACAATCTTCATCACAAACAAGATCTCCACAACCACCATTTGTTCTAATAAACAATCTTGTATCAGAAGTAGCACTATTTCCAAAAGAATCAGTACAAGTTATATTCCACGAATAATTACCTACACTAAGCGAGTGTGAAAATGATTGTTCATCAGATTTAACTATCCAAGTAGTAGTATTAGTTATAGTCGAAGTGTTACTTTTTAAGGATAATCTACACGAGGCGATATTACTCAAATCAGAAACATGATAGTTGAAAGTGATACCAGAACCACTTTGTCTATAAGGGCTAACTGTTGGCTCAACTGAAGTTATACTTGGGGCAGTTATATCAACAAAAGAAGTATTAATTATTACGGTTTTTGTAATAGTTGTTCCGGCGCAATTATTTAAGACATCACAGGCAGTAGCATTAAAATAATATATCCCATTTGTTAATCCACTAAATTCTGTATAAGCCTGACTTGTAGTTGGATTTACTGAGAACGGATCAGAATCAACGACATTCCTTGCAGAATTATACAAATAAATAGTTATATTTTTCAAATTTTGGTCTGATGCTGTAACATTAACTCTTATAACAGTTCTATTTAATGTTGAAGAATCATCTGTCGGAGAAACAAAATATATTGATGGACGTACAGTGTCTAATCCAGAAATAGAAGTATTAATCAGTATTGTTCTTGCTTCAACTTCTTCATTGCCTGCAAGGTCATAAGCAATAACTGAAAAAGTATGTTCTCCATTACCTAGATTTGTAAAGTTAATGAAATAGACTACACTTTTTACCGGGTTCACTAATACTGATGTTGAATTAATTATACCTGCTGCATTCTGTAACTTAACTATTACTTTCGTCAAAATTGTATCATCTGAAGCATTGAACATTACCTGGATATTTGTTCTTTTAATAGCTACATCTTCTGTTGGAGGAGTAATGAAAGCTATTGTTGGGGCCGCAGTATCAGGTATGGTCGGAGAAGAAGTATCTATTTTTACTCCTCTTGTTCCAGTATTAGCACAATTATCGAAAATATCGCAGGCAGTAGCATTAAAATAATATATTCCGCCAGCTAAATCTGTAAAGTTGATAAAATGCGAGGCTGTTGTGCCTGTTGTTGAGTTTATTAAACTTGTTGAATTGTATAAGTTTATTGTTATATAATCTAATTCAAAATTGTCTGAAGCACTAACATTTACTTGGATGTTTGTTTTATTAATAATTCCCGACGTATCTGTTGGAGAGACAAAAGAAATTGTTGGGATAGTTGTATCAGTCATAGCAGGTAAGGAAGTATTTATTATAATTGTTCTCCTGCTAAGGTTAGCACAATTATTTGAAGTATCGCAGGCAGTAGCATTAAAACGATATGTTCCATTAGTTAAGCTTACAAAGTTGATAAAATATGAAGAAGTTTTACCTGTTGTCGTATGTGTTGTTGAGTTTATTAAACTTGTTGAATTGTAGAGTCTTATTGTGATGCTTGATAAACTCCTATCATCTGAAGCACTAACATTCACTTGGATGTTTGTTTTATTAATAATTCCGGGTATCTCTGTTGATGAAGAGATATAAGCCGCTGTTGGAATTTCTGTATCTGGAATAATGCCCGAACGATCATCAGCGAATGTAACACTTGAAGAATTTATATTTCCTGTAGTATAACTTGCCCATATTTTCCATGTATTGGATTCTTCCATCTCACTAGACAAACCAGTGATATTATTGCCACAAGTGATAGTCTGATTGGTTATTCCATTATCAGTTGAATACCAACAAGAAGCAAGATTACTAATTTGAGAAGTCTCATCACGAACGCAACGTACTAATGTATGATGTCCCTTATTAGCATAAAGCATTTCTCCATCCTCGAAGTCCACGCTAAATGCTCCGTTAGTGGGCGTATCAACAATCTCCGTAGACGACCAATAATCAGAAGAAATAAAATCAGCCCATGGCGTCGTATAAGTTTCGTCAATGGTGACGTTATTAATGCTCCATTGGATGTAAATTTTAGACAGCTGGTCTTCTGCAGGCAAATACCAATCACTATAACCACCGAAGTTATAATCGTTACATAATTTAGCTGCAATACCTGCGGTAGTGCAACCGCTTACTATCGCTGCCGTATTTTTAGAACCATTTTTTTCAGATTGTGCATTTGATCCTATTGCTTTTCCAGAACATCCCCAGATAGCATTAGTTGAATTATCTATTGGAGAGATATAAAGCTTCGAGCCATTATCATAAATATATGGAAGTTCTCCTCCTTCTAATCCAAGGTTACTAATGCTATAATTAATAGACTTTACTTCTGTAGAATAAGTAATATTTTGAGGATAAATTATTATTATACTCGGTACCTTCATATTAATTGAGATATTCCTTGTCGCAGTATTATTACAATTGTTACTTGTATCGCAGACAGTTGCATTAAAATAATATGTTCTCCCATGCAAGTTTGTAAAGTTAATGAATCTAGTTGAATTCTTTAATGAATTCAGTGATATTGATGTTAAGTTCACCAAGCCTGTTGAATTGTATAATCTTATTGCGAGGGTAGACAATTCTGCATTATCAGAAACATTAACTTTTACTTGTATATTTTCTCTTTGGATAATTCCGGATTCTTCTGTTGGAGAAATAAAAGAAATTGCGGGCGATGTTATATCTGTACGAGTTCTATTATTGTCAACAAATATAACCCATGTTGAATTTACATTTCCTATACTATTATTTGCCCCAACCTGCCAGACGTTTGTTCCAAGATGGCTGGTTATATCATTAATAGTTGTTCCGCAAGCTATGTTATTTCTTATTCCCAACTCAGTTGAATACCAACAAGAGTAAGGAACGACAACTTGAGAAGTTTCATCACGAACACAACGTACTCTAAACATCTCATTTTTGCTAAATCTTGATTCTGCACCATTACTAAATGTCAAGCCCCACGCACTACTTTCAGAAGGAACTACCTCGTCAGAAACCTCTGTAGAAGACCAATAATCAGAAATACCTGCTACAAAACTAAGATTAACCCATTCTGTACTATAATCTCCCTTAGGTAAACTATTATTTTTCAGATAAATTGAATATAATTGGTCTAGAGAAGGCAAATACCAATCACTATAACCGCCTAAAGTCGAAGCACTACATAAATCGGCCGCATATGTCCCTGCCCCATAATAGTTTGTGATTATGATGGTATTATTAGAACCATTTGTAGAAGACTGCGCTATTGTTGTATTATAAGTAGGACTCCACACTACGCCTGACGAAATATCTGTTGGTTGTAACTCTAAATGCTTCCCGTTATAAATTACATAAGGAAGATTATTATTTGCAGACCCAAGACCTGTAACAGTATAAGTCATAGACTTTACACTTGTTTCATAAGTAATATTTTGAGGATATGTTATGATTATATTTGGAGTAAGACTAGCAGAGGTATTAACAACAAATGTAACACTTGAAGAGCTTATAGTTCCTGCACTGTTTTTTGCCAAAATTGTCCAAGTATTACTTCCTTCTACCGGAGTCAAACCATTTACTTTTCTATCTGAACAAACTGTTGTATGATTTGTTACTCCATGATCAGTTGAATATTCACAAGAAACTAAATCCACACCACCAAAGATAGTGTAATCAATACTTGTTGGTATCTCTGTTTTATAAGTTTCATTCTTAGGAGAGTCTATAGTTACTGTAAGGGGTCTTGGTATTCTAGCATAGCTATAATATAACATTAAATCGCTTATCTTATCACCATCATAATCTCCTGGAATTATTGAACAATTTTTACAAGGAGTATCAAACGCACCACCATAAGATAAGAAACCTGCTGAACTTAATGAAAAAACAACATTCCCTGTCTGGGCAGTATAGATAACAATATCAGATTTATTATCTCCATCAAAATCTCCTGATATTGGAAGAGCATTACAATCTTCGCCTGCAGGACAAAGAGGTAAGTCAATACTATTAAATGGCTCCCAATTAACAGTAGGTGCGAGTGTATCGATAGCGTCCGTCGTCTCTTCCTCACCAGAGTCACTAGTTTCATTAGGATAAGAAAGTATTGAAAGAGCCCAGTACAACTTTCTTGTCTGATTGCTAAAAGCTATTAAATCACTAACTTTGTCTCCGTTATAGTCTCCTGGAAAAAATTTACAGTCATCACAAAAAGGCATGTCTACATAATTCCATCCTAAAGCAAATGGTGAAAAATCATAATAGAGAGAATTTGCTAATCCTCCATCTGTTCCAGTAACAGCATCAACATCGTCGCGAACGCAACGCACACGATATATAGTACTCTTAGTAAAAGGACTAGAATCACCATTCCCCACATCTATACGCATCGCAGCAGCCGGATCAGCTGAATACTCTGTAGAAGACCAGTAACTTCCTAAATAATTAGCCCACCCTGAACTATAATCTCCTTTAGTTACATTATTGATTTTCCATTGATCATACATTGTAGATAATTGTGTTTTTGCAGGTAAATACCAATCAGAATAACCTTCAAAATTCAAATCAGAACATATTTTGGCTGCATTTGCCGTACTACATCCGGCGACTATTGCTAGGGTATTTGCAGAACCATCCGTTTCAGATTGTGCTGTAGAAATAGATGTTTCAGAACATCCCCATGCTGCACCTGCAGAATTATCTGTAGGATAAATATAAAGCTTTGAACCACTATATTCTACAGATGGAAGAACCTTACATGCCCCACCACAACCATCATTAGCGGGATAAGTTTTACCCATGCAATTAGGCACGCATGCATGCGGCGCAAATCCAACAAAATCACTCACATTGTCGGCGTTATAATCTCCAGAAATAAATTGAAAATTATTGCGTGGAGTTTGCGCATATCCCCAAGGAAGAGAATAATTATTTGAACTTAACAACCAAGCAAGATATCCGGATGAGGAATCATAAGCAACAAGGTCGCTTTTTTTATCTCCGTCGAAATCTCCTGTAATGGGAAGCAGATTGCAATTTGAAGCTGTATTTGAACAGTCAGGTATAGTAAAGTCATACCAATTAGTGGACCAATTTGAGGATAGAAGAAAATATCCTTTTTTCTCCTGGCTACTAAAACCTAATATATCGCTTGCACCATCTCCGTCATAATCTCCTGGGAAAAATGTGCAGTTTTTGCACGGTAGGGTAGTATTTTGCCAGTTCCCCCAACCATCTACGCTTATATCATAATAAATAAGATATGTTGGAAGACCTACGGATGAAGCCATAATTACTTCATAATTTTCACCAGCTTCAACTCTATAATCAAGAGTCTGCGAAATTTCTCCAACAACTCCAGAATTATTTATCTCCATTCTATATGAACAATGGTAATTCTCGCACATTACACCTCCAACATAATTTAAGGGAACTAATCCGCCCTCTTTAACAATCCCTGTTCCAGGGTTAAAACCATTAACAAAATCATCTGCTTTGACAATTGAAAGCAAGGATAAAACTACAAGTATTAAAGCGAGTGAAATTCCAAACAAAAAAATATATTTTCGCTTATTCATTATGTCAATTTTTTAATTTTAAGGATATTTATACGCAAATATCCAGTCATTATATATGTTATTTAATTTGTACGTGTTATCGGTAAATATGAATATAACTGTCTTCTTAGAAGGGATATTTATTGCGCTAGAAGCAGAACTATAATCATAAAATCCTACGTCAATAAAACAATCCACTCTTAAAGTTGGTCGTCCGCTGATTGAATAAACAGGTTCACAAGGTGGAGTATTTGCAAGAGAATCCATAACTACTCGTGTACGCTCATAAAAAGGTTTTAATCTTGTTGGAATATCTACACTATAAACTGTTTTCTTTTGTGTAAAATCACCTTTTTTTATTGTGACAGGATAATCTAAAATTACTACTGCTTTATTATCCAATATCCTCACAGAAACATTCATTTCTCCTGACGTTTGAACTTCAAATTCTTTTTGCTTAAAAACTGAAAAATCATTCAAGCAGGTAATTATATTATCTTTGATGTAAGTTGAAAGCTCTCCCTCTATTGTTGTAAAAGCAGGCATCTTATTAGAACTACCATCCCAATAATAGGGAATATTTATGTTACTCAGATTTGTGAAATATTTTCCCGGTTCAGAATCATTGCCAGTATAAGATATACTCAAGGGAGCAGTAGGGGCGTTATAATATCCTCCTTGCCTCCCAATGAGAACGAGTCCATTTTCAGAAGTTGTCTGCAAGCAATTAGTCACAAAATCTCCAATATTATCTGCTCCAGTCGGAGGATTTACGTCTCCCGGTTTTAAAGAATTTCTTACGACAAAAACAATCCCAATAGCAACTACAAGAAGTACGGCGATTATTATAAATATCGTAATTTGTGAGCGTTTATATTTAAGTTTTGTTAAATGCATATTATTGAAATATGAACGCGAATTCCTCTTTCTGGTTACCATCTTTTGCTTTGTTTTATATAGATTTAATACATTTATAAACATTTTCGTACAGAAAACCATATAACATTATACTGAAATTTCTCAAAATTGCCATTTATCGTCGGTTTTCTGTATCCTAAAAACCCCCACATCAAAAAAACAATGGGGCACCACGCCTTTTAAGGTGTGGTTTGTAAAGCCTCTTGTTTTTAGGATGCCCAGAAATGAAAGTAGTAAAGCTTACTACTACATCATAAATAATGTAGTTTTCATTTCTGACATAAACAAGAAGGTTTTTTTATTTTAAATGACATATTCGGAAAGTTTAAAATCACCCATAAACTGATAATAAAAACAAAAAAGATGCAAAAAACATTCACAGAAAAAGAAGCAGAAGATTTTCTTGAAAAAGAGAATTTTAAAGTAATCGAAAGAATCTTTGCAAAAAATAAAAGTGAGCTTAAGAGCGTGGCCAACAAAATAAATTTTCCCTGGGCAATGAAAATATCCTCGAAAAAAATAATCCATAAGAAAAAAGTAGGTGGGGTGATTCTTAATATTAAAAACCTTGAAGAAGCAGAAAAAAACTTTGAAATGTTTTCGAGAATGGAAAACTTTGAACAGGTTATCATTCAGCCGATGATTGGGGGAGAAGAGCTTATTTTAGGTTTAAAGAAAACTCCTGAATTTAACCTAGTAATAATGATCGGGGCAGGAGGAAGCAGTGTTGAAGAGAAAAAGGATGTTTCCTTTAGAGTTTGCCCTATAAAAGAAGACGATGCAAGAGAAATGATAAAAGAGCTGAAGATTTATAATTTGATAGAGAAAAAAGTGGATATTAATTTAATTGAACAAAACTTGTTGAAAATATCCAAGCTTGTTGAAAAATATCCGAATATAAAAGAGTTGGACATAAATCCCCTCATGGTTAATTCAACCGATGCGAATATTGTTGATGCAAGAATAAGTTTTGAATAAAAATTATTATCAATCTATATCTACCCCTCTATAAATCTTAAAAATTGCAACTTACCCCGCTGCTTAACTCTACCTATCTCCCCAGATTCTAGAAGAATTATTAATAAATCGTTAATAAAAACCGTAATTACAATCTGATATTATGATCTAAGAAAGTCTTGTCATGCAGATCCATTCTTCCATTTTGGAGGCATTCATAACAAATATGAATCGTTCCATCCTTTTCTTTTATCTGCCTATGCCCATGACATTTTGGGCAATCGTCTTTTATTTCTACCATAGTAAGAATAAACGAGAGCCGTATTTAAGCATTTCGTAAGTGAAAAAGATGAATAATTAATTATGCCCCAAGAACTTTAAGAGATTCATAAACCAAAAATGCAGGCCAAACAAGAGCCTTCAAAAATCCAAGAACGCCCACCCAAAAGCCGGTTGCATTAGATATATAGTAAATAGCTGCTCCTATAAATCCCAAGCCATAAACTGCTCCACCACAACCACACGCACCACATCCACTTTTGCAACATTTTTGCACGTTTTTTTCTTTTTTCATGTTTATTATTAGTTGTTTATATTTAAATATCTTACTAAATGCTCCGATTCGCATTTGCATTTCTATTATGTTTTAACATTACTTAAATGCAAATGCTCCCACCGAGATTCGAACTCGGGTTCCAACCTTGAGAAGGTTGTGTCCTTGGCCACTAGACTATGGGAGCGTATAAATCTCTGAAATAATTTGTTCTTCATAACTTTTAAAGCTTAGTATTTCGTAATATTTATATATCTCCTCAACCTAATATGCCTATGGCAAAAGAAAAAGAAGGTAAGCTCATAGGTGAAATAAGCAATTATTTCCAGCATGTCAAAGCAGCAGCCATAAAACTAAATTCACCTCTTTCTGTAGGAGACAAAATAAGAATAGTCGGTGGAGAAAAGAAAATAGAAATGACAATCGAGAGTATGCAGATAGATAGAAAGCCAGTACAAAAAGCAAATAAGGGTGACGAAGTTGGGATATTGGTTCCAGAGGACGTGCATAAAGAGTATAGGGTTTACAAATTATAATCGAGATGATGTAATAATCCTGTAGATAGGTTAAAATAATTATTAATAATATTCTAAAATCAAAAATAATACTATCAATACTCAAAAAAGTTTGCTACTGCACTAGCCATCTTTTTATAAAAAATAAAGTCGGGTTCTATCTTTCTAGCATCAATAAGAATCTTCGCCATGCCTTCCCACATTAAAAACCAGCTTGGTACTTCTAAAATATAAATAAAAGATGCAAAAACTGCTTCTGGAAACTTAAACGAAACAAAAATTATTCCTAAAAGGAGAAGAACTCCTAGTGAAACCCATATAAATCCCTCTTTTTTTACTTTTAAAATTTCCTGTTCTTTTTCCACAAAGTGTTTTCCAAAATGGATTTTTAATCTCTTTTTGATTGTTGTCTCTTCTTTAAAGTTTCTCTTATCTTTTGGCATAAGCAAACGCATCTCTATCTCATACTCTCCTTTGTCTCTCACAGCATTTTTGCATTCTGCAAGAAAATCAACAGATAATGCTTTTTCAGAATAAGGTCTTGCATCAAAACTTGAAAAAATATCATCATAAGAATCAAGAATTAAGCTGATATTACTTTGCTTTAATATATCTTTTTGCTCTTTTTGAGTTTCTTCTTCTTCGACTATTTCTATATCCTCTTTTTTTTCCATTCTTATTAAAGATTTTTTGTATTTATAAGTTTATCGAAAAAACAGAGTGGCCACTTCATCTCATTTAACAAATAGGGGAATAATATTAAAATGAGATGAGGTGGATTGGGGCGCCGCGAGCCCCAATCCTGTCATCTCTGCCTTTCTAACAATTCCGAAGAATTGCCGAATGAGGAGATGACTATGATATTTGTGATATACTATTTTCAATAGTAAATAGTATAATAGCCCCGCCAGGATTCGAACCTGGGTCACAAGCTTCAGAAGCTCATATACTTGACCACTGTACTACGGGGCTTTATTTTTAATCAACATTTTCCAAGTTTAAAAACATTTATAAACGAAGTTTCTTTTTAAAAAGAAGCTTCAAATAAGAAAAATACACACAATAAAAACATGAAACGCTCAAGTAGAAGATGGAAGAAAAAAGGCCAGATGCGCTGGAAATGGCAAAGAAAAAGGCTGAAAAAGGAAAAACATAAGCGTAAAATGAAAAGAATGCGAGCTCGATAGTTATTCTTGAAAAATAAAAAAAATTTATAGTTTGCACAATAGCAATCTTTATAATGCTACTTGAATTTAATTTAATGAAAAAAGATGGAAAAGAATAGCTCATCAAACATATGGACAGAAAAATACAGGCCAAATAATTTTGAGGATGTTTTTGGCCAGGACGAGATAGTTAAAAGAGTAAAAAATCTTGTCAGTTCTATTAATATCCCACATATGCTCTTCTCAGGTCCAGCCGGAATAGGAAAGTCAACTCTTGCCATAATTGTCGCAAAAGATCTCTTTAAAGAATTCTGGAAAGAAAATTATCTTGAACTAAATGCCAGCGACGCAAGAGGCATAGATGTCATAAGACAAGAAGTAAAGAATTTTGCAAGAACAAAATCATTAGGAAGTGTCCCTTTCAAAATAATATTCTTAGATGAAGCAGATGCTCTAACCAAAGAGGCACAGCACGCATTAAGAAGAACAATGGAGAATTACACTGGAACCTGTCGTTTTATTTTATCCTGCAACTATTCAAGCAAGATAATTGACCCTATACAGTCTCGTTGTGTAGTATTCAGATTTAAACTTCTTGAAAAGAAAGACGTGGCAAAAGTTATACAAAAAATTGCTGAAAAAGAAGGTCTAAAAATCGATGAAAGAGCAGTTCAAGTTCTTTATGAGGGTTCTGAAGGTGATTGCAGACGTGCGATAAATCTTCTACAGGCCAGTGCTTCCATATCACCCATGATCACTGAAGAGATAATAAACATTCTATTATCAAGTGCAAAGCCGAAAGACATCAAAGTCGTTTTGGATTATGCTCTTGCAGGTGATTTTGAAAAAGCAAGAGAAAAACTTCTTGATTTAATGCTAAAAGAGTCTATATCTGGAACAGACGTCATAAAAGCAATACAAAAAGAAGTGTGGAACTTAGACATAGAACCGCATATTAAAGTAAAACTTACTGAAAAAACAGGTGAAACAGAATTTCGTTTGGTCGAAGGAAGCGACGAATTTGTACAGCTCCAGGCATTATTAGCAAGTTTTGTTTTAGTTGGTTTGGGAAAAAACTAAAAAATGGATAGTCAAAATAATAATTCTGGCGAATGGAAAGAGATTCCGATTAAAAGAGCAATAAGACCTGGACAAGAAGTGGTTGAAGAATTAATACTTGAAGATTCACCTGAATTTGAATTAAAAGACAGAGTGGGAGACTGGACAATTGTTACAAGAAAACAAAACCATAGGGGATCTCCGGTTTATTTTACCTTGACGTATAATGAAGGAAGAGAAGACAGGGGAATTAATCCCTATCTCTGGAGTCATCCCATACTTGGTAAAATAGAAAGTTATGATTTTTCTCAAGCCATGCTTGTTCATCAATCAACTTTTCTAAATTGTATAAATCTGGGGGAATAAAATGACAATCCCCCTCTCTGAAAAATACAGACCAAATACTTTTTCTGAAATTGTTGGTCAAAATCTTGCGATTGATAAACTAAAAGCTTTTTTTAATTCTTTCAATATGGGATTAGCGAAGAAAAAAGCCATACTCCTTTATGGACCTCCGGGAACAGGAAAAACAACCATGGCCTGTGTTCTAGCAAAAGAAACAGGATACGAATTATTCGAACTAAATGCCAGTGATTTGAGGAATAGGGCAAAACTTGATGAGATTCTAAAACCTTCAACTATCCAGAAATCGCTTTTCTCAAAAGGAAAAATAATTCTTGTTGATGAAGCAGACGGCATAACCTCCACAGAATATGGCGGGTTGGCAGAATTAATAGCATTAATCGAAAAGACAAAGTTCCCGATGATAATAACTGCAAATGATATCTGGCAGCAAAAATTTTCCCTCCTAAGACAAAAATGTGAACTTGTCCCCCTAAAAGAAGTGCAGTATGAAATTATTCTTGAAATTTTAAAAAAAATTCTTGAAAAAGAAGTGAAAAATATTGAGTTAGACTTATTAAAAAGCATTGCAGCAAAGTCTAGGGGAGACCTAAGAGCAGCACTCAACGATTTACAATCAGTCATCAATAATGATATTGGTGATACTAGTGAAAGCGATATTGGTGAAAGAGAGAAAAATCTAGATATTTTTAATGCAATGAAAAACGTATTCAAATGCAAAACAACAAAAGAAACAACAGAAGCCTATGACAATGTCCAAATGGAAATAGATCAGATATCTCTATGGATTGAGAAAAATATTCCCATGGAATATCGGGGGGAAGATTTAGCAAGAGCATTCGAAGCATTAAGCAAGGCAGATATATTCAAGGGAAGAATATATCGACAGCAGCACTGGAGATTCATGGAATATCAAAATTTCTTCCTTACAGCAGGCATATCCGCAGCAAGAAAAATTAAAGCTAATGTAGAATCTTTTACAAAATATCAGCAGCCAACAAGAATTCTCAAAATCTGGATGAATAATCAAAATAATGCAAGGAAGAAAACGATTGCAGAAAAATACGCAGAATATACTCACACAAGCAGAAAAAGAGCAATGAAAGATTTTTTTCTTATTTCGCTCATTCTCGATAAAGAATCAGCAAAAAAACTAGATTTAAGCGAACAAGAAAAAGATTTTTTGTATGAAAGAAAAAATTCTTTAAGAGTCGCCTATGGTTTGAATAAGTTTGCGGAAAAGAAAGCTTAAACCTATATCAAATTCCAAATAATTTTTCATAATTCTTGTGCTCCATCCAATCTAATAAAACAGATATAATCCCAATTTCAGAAGAGCCAGTTATAGTATACATCAATCTCCAAGCAAAGGGCAAGTCATAAACTCTAACATTATTAATCCCATATCTTTCCAAATATGCTTCCGGAATTTTATTTTTTGGGATATATTCTCCTGCTTGAAAATCTTCTCTTATATTTTGAATAGCCCTGATTAAAGATTTTTTAATGGGGTCATTATCGGATAGACTATTAAATGCTTTTTCCAAATCTGCATCTATAAATTTAACTTTAGATGGAATTGTCATGTTTTTATTTCAGGTCTATTTTTTATTTTTTCATAAAATTCGGGATTCCATATATAAACAATGATTCCATCTTTTTCTATTACTATTCTATAACTTCTTTCTAAATATTCCATTATAACTTGAAAGGTTTGCCACATAACTTTTTTTGGAAGACTATTAAAAAGTTCTGTTTTTTTGTATTCTCCTGAATGTTCATCTATAAATTTTTCTACCATAAGTACGGTTTGAAGCGTTGGGCTTCTAGCTATATCATTTGTTTCTTGATAACTTTTTACCCTTTTGATTGCTTGTGATTCCATAATAATATCAATTGATATGACTATTTAAAGTTTATGGTTTATCAAAAAACCATCTAAAAATAAAAAGCTTAAATCCCGAACGTCTTCTCAAACTCTCTCATCTGACCATACTTAGAATAAAAATCAACACCTTTCTTAGTTATTCTTATCATTCTCTTACCAGAATTATCAAAATTCTCCACAAGCCCATTTTTAATAAGCTCACTCAAATAGAGCTTCATCTGATTATGAGATAGATTTGCTTTATACATAAGATGCGTCGGTTTAATCCTTCCACTTTTTTCTAGAATAACCGCCAACATATCATATATTATGTTTGTTCTGCTTCTTTTTCTTTCCATTTTTCCAGATGACTATGATGAGAGATAGGAAGATTACATAGCTTATAAGTTGTATAATTTGACCTACAACATATAATGAAGGCAATCTTGAAAATAAAAATGTTGAATGGCTTAATGCAAGTAATACGAATGCTATAATCAAAATTTTAGTGTTTAACAGTTTATTTTTCTTATAAATATTGTAATAGGCACAAATAATCAGGATAAGTATTATCAATGTTGTTAAGTGAAAAACATAATAAAACATACTTCCAAATATTGATAATGCTAAAAGAAAGTATAACCCTAGTAATATCTCCTTTGATGGCCTTTCTTTTGCAGCCACCCTATACAGGGCATAAAGCCCGAGCAAAGTGAATAATTTATGCAGAAAAAAACCAATATTAAATAATATATCTGTTGATCTTACAATATGATAAGTTACAATCATCTGACCTACTGTTTGTGTAAAAGTAGTATCATAATAAAGAACAAGTTTAGTCAAAATAGTTGATAGTTCTCCGAAAGCGATAAGAAGAAAACCAATTCCGAGATAAAGAGAATTTTTGTTCTTACTTAACTTATAACTTTTATAAGCGAATATAAAAAGAGTCAAAAGAATCAAAAAACTAAAAGCATCTATAAGAACATCTTTTCCAAGAAACCAGTCAGGAGTAAAAACAATTTTCATCTTATATAACGCTATTTTTAGTTTAAAAGGCTTGTGAAACATCACCCCATAACTCCTTTCTTTATTATTTTTTCACAACCTCTTTTAAAGACTTTTTCTTAGATAAAAAGTAAAAACAGCCGCCCTTTTCACTTTTTTAGGGCGGCTGTTTCAATCAATGTAAGGAGGTAAACAAAAACAAAATGCAAAAAATGATAGAACAAGAAAAACCATATATGCCCAGAAGAGTTCGTGCTCTTTATGAGTTCGGATTAGAAGGAGACATGGTAGAGTATCTTGTAAGGCAAGAACACAAAAGACAAACAAGTTTGAAATGGCAGAAAAATTATGAGTAAAATTTAACTTTGGTTAATGTTTCCATCTAACTATCGTAATTGCCAGTCCAATAATAAAAATAAGCGCACCGAATATATCAATGTCTATTCCCCAAAGACCATATGTCAATATGTTTAAGAATTGAAAAGCTATTCCAATAATCATCAAAATTATTCCGAATTTTCTTGTTAAAAATAGATTTCTCATAAAAAATTATAGTAATCTAAGTTTATTAATATTAGCTAAAAAACTTGTTCAGCTATAACTCGTACTTCTTCTCTGACTTTTTGCTTTTCTTCTTCACTCCATTTACCCGGTTTTCTCTTAAATTTACCATGTCTACCATGTTTTGTAAATATTCTTAAATCTGAATATCTTACTTTAATTTGGGGATACTTCTCCCTAATTATTCTAAAGACTTCTGACGCAGCAGTTGCAGAAACAGGATTCCATCTTGCATTTATCCAGTCTTCATATGCTTCTGTGCCATTCATGGGGCTGCACGGCATAATTAAAAATTCCGATGCACCCATTTTCTCTGCTCCGAATTGCGCTGTAATAAATGCCTTGTATAACGGGTTTTCTATTCTTGGTGGGACTAAAAGAATATTAGCACAAACCTTCGCACCCATGTCATGAACTTTATTTGAGGCATTAGTATAATCATCTAAAGAACAACCCTTATTTAGTATTTTTAAGTCATTATCATCTGCAACTTCTAACCCAAAACTTACCATATGATTCGGTTTTATTTCGTTTAATGCTTCAGATAAATTTTCTATAGCTTTTTGGACTAATGAAAAGGTAGTTTCAGTATCATAACCTCTTGAGTGATGCATAATTGAAAGCCCCAACAATGCTTTTTTTAAATCAAATAAGGATGCCCGAGATTCATATTTTAATAAGGAGATTTTGTTATTTTTGATGAAGTCATAAATGTGCTTTCTCAATTGTTGCGGAACTTCAGTAAACCAGCTACCATTTGGAGCAATAATTAGTCTGTCTGATTTTAATATATCTTCAATATTCTTTCCTACAAATGAATCAAAATGTTGAATCATCTCTCCGGGTGTTAATTCTTTTTGTGAAACAGTTCTTTTTTGAGAATAATACCCACAGAAAGTACATCCATGATTATTATAAAAATGATGGCATATTACCTGCGATAGGGGATAATATTCATTAGTCATGAGAAAGAATTATGAAATTCTTATTTAAACATTTTTATAGAACAAAATATACTTTAAAAAATAATAACTTTATCCGCAACTAGCTCCAGAACTCGCACCAGCATCAGAACCAAATCCAGGAGAAGCAGCAGTAGAAGATAATGTCTGGCTGCATTCAGAAGGTGCTGTTATAAAAGCATCACATACTGCCTGCTTTATTGATTCAGGACTTCTCGCAACTTGTACTTGTGCTCCGTTTATAACAAATGTTGGAGATCCGCTTATTCCATTAGCAGTTGCTTTCTGAACATCAGCATTATAAATCGCTTCTGCATCATTAGCCATACATGTTTCTATCTTTGCTTCATCAATTGAAAGATTCTTCATGATTGTAGTAAGATAGGGTGCAAGGCAGCTATCTGCTCCATTACAATTACCGATATTAGTATTTGCTAAAAATTGTCCAAGATAAGCCCAAAGTTTATCCTTCCCATATTCTTTCTGTATGCAAATTTGTCTTAAAGATTCTGTCTTTTCATACTCGCCATGCATTGCTCCTATAAACACCAGGTTAAAATCTACTTTGTTCTTTAAAAGGTTATAAACTGGAAGCATTGCTTTTTCAAATTGTGTTCCATAAGGACAATAAGAAAAGAAGTATCCTTCAACAACAGGCTTATCTGATTTAACAACTTCTGTTGGCGTAGGCGTAGTATCAGAATCTGTATTTGAAGCAACAGAAGTCATATCAATCGCAGAGCTTATAAAATATTTTCCATCTTTAGAGATATAAACTGGAATATCTTGTCCTTGATAAGGCACAATAATTTCATAAAGATCTCCTAAATCTGTGACATTAGTAAATTCACTTACATCTGCTCCAAAACTTGTTTGGATAAATTCTACTGCTTTATTTCCTGCAGCATCTTTAGATATTGAAGCTCCAGAATTTCCAAAATAATTAAAACCAAGCGAGATAATAAGAATAACAACAAGAACAATAGAAACACTCATCCAGATATTTTCTTTTTTACGGAAAAATTTTTCAACTTTCTTCTCTTCTTTTACAATCTCCTTTTCTATATCGGTCATAAAATATTCATTCAAAAGGTATTTAAAAAGCTTATGGTATTATAATTCTGAAAGGAGATGCAAAAAAGAAAAAATGCCCTACGACATCATCATTGGACGAGATAAAGGTGACATGAAAAGATTTGGAAATAGGGGAACTGTTTATATTGGCAAGGGCTATGTTACCATGGGGAATTATACCTCACTTTCAAATAAAATTTTCTTAGATGTTGCAAGGAGTCATGTCATCATGGTCTGTGGAAAAAGGGGCTCTGGAAAATCTTATACGCTTGCAGCAATAGCAGAAGAATTGTGCAGTCTTCCCCCAGAAATATCACAAAATATTGCTCCGTTAATTTTTGATACAATGGGAATTTTTTGGACAATGAAATTTAAGAATGAAAAAGAAATAGAATTATTACAAGAATGGGATTTAAAGACTAAGAATATTCCTGTAACGATTTGGGCGCCGTATGGATTTTTTGGAGAATATGAGACAAGAGGAATTCCAGTTGATAAAAAATTCGCAATAAAAGCTTCTGAACTCAAGGCAGAAGATTGGATAATGACTTTTGATTTAGAAACAACAGACCCTATTGCAGTAACAATACAATCTTGTCTTGGAGAACTTATAGAAAGAGAGGAGGATTTTGATATTGATTCTATAATTGATAGTCTAAAAAACAAGAATATAGAAGAAAAAACAAAAGAAGCAGCAATAAGTTTGTTTGATGCAGCAAAAACCTGGGGGGTTTTTGCTTTAAGAGGACAAAAAGGAACAGAAATATCTGAACTCATTGTTCCAGGAAGTTCAACTGTTTTAGATGTAAGCTGCTATTCTTCTATAGGTAAATTCAATGTTCGTGCTCTTGTTATAGGTCTTGTATGCAAAAAACTATTTAATGAAAGAATGTTAGAAAGAAAGAAAGAGGAAATGGATGCTCTTCAGCATGGAGTAGACTATATGAATATAGGTGAGAAAAAAGATACACCTCTTGTCTGGCTTTTTATTGATGAAGCCCACGAGTTTCTTGTTAAAGATGGAAAAACCGCAGCAAGTGATGCATTAATTCAGATATTAAGAGAAGGACGACAGCCAGGAATCTCGTTAGTTATGGCAACTCAACAGCCCGGAGTTATTCATAGAGACGCTATGACTCAATCAGATGTTGTAATAAGCCACAGATTAACAGCTCAGCCAGATATTGAAGCATTAAATAGCATAATGCAAACCTATCTTCTTGATTCAATAAGAAAATCCATGGCAGAACTTCCTTCAATTAAGGGGAGTGCGCTAGTTCTCGATGATAATTCTGAAAGAATTTACCCTATAAGGGTAAAGCCAAGATTTACCTGGCACGGCGGAGAGTCTCCGAGCGCAATAAATGTAAAAAAAGATTTTTAAAAAATAATGAAAAATTTATTCGTGGCTGCTGGATTCACCAAAACCCGCCGGAGGTTTTGGTAATGAACCGCACAATAAAACTTTTAATGATTTCCGATATCTTTGTCCTAACAGGTTTCGGCCTAATTGACCCAATCCTAGCAATATTCATAAAAGATAATTTAATTGGTGGAACAATATTTTCAGCAGGACTTGCAAGCATGATTTTTTTTCTCACAAAAAGTATTATTCAGCTCCCATTCTCAAGGCATGTAGATAAAACAGAAAATAAAACGAGATGGCTAATTTTAGGAACACTACTCATATCAATAGTTCCATTCATTTACATATTCACTTCTGGAATAAAGATGATTTACCTCGCACAATTAATTCATGGAATAGGTAGCGGTCTAGCCTATCCTACTTGGCTAGGATTATGGAGCATAAACCTTGATAGGAAGCAAGAAAGTTTTGAATGGAGTCTATATTCAACTCTCACAGGATTAGGAACAGCTGCGACAGCAGCAGTTGGAGCAGCAATTGCACAGTTTGTCGGGTTCAAATTTACATTTGCTCTAGTTGGTGTCATGTCTCTAATTGGATGCTTCATATTATTGTGGCTTAATGAAAAAAATAAGAGAATAGACCCTTCTCTGCTTGATGAGAAAATTACAGAAAGAACAGGAAGAGACAAAGAATTTTTAGAAAGATGAAAAAAGTTTAGATTTCTGAATTTAGCTTTATGTTAATATCATCTCTCAATCTTAGAAAATTTCTTCTACAAACCCACCCCCACATTTACCCGTTTCCATCTTACATAGTCATTAATTATTAATAAAGAAATTATTCTTCATTGAATTTAGAATCAAATAAAACCACCATTTTTTCAAGAACTTCCACACAGCCTTTACCCTTTGCAATCAATCTTACTTCTGATCCAAATGGCACCCCCAATGTCATCCATGCCATAATATCTTTAGCATCAATCTTCACACTTCCTTTTTCTGCCCAGATTTCACATTGAGCATATTGCTTAGCAAGCTCAACTATCTTCGCCGAAGGCCTTGCATGAATGCCGTACTTATTTTTTAATAAAACCCAAGTATGACGATAAGAATTGCTTCCAGAAATAATTCCATATTTAGTATTTTCAGTATTGTTTTGCTCGGGCAAAGTTAGAGTAGCCTTAGCTAATCCTCCTTCTCCCGTATAATTTTGTCTTGTTGTATCATCCATTTTAATTCAAAACTATTATTTCTAACCTATATCTATGTTCGTACGGTGCAATGTCTCCTGCTTCTAACGCCCGGATAATGTTAATCTTCCTTTTAAATTTTTTAGCTTCTTCCAATAATTCCTCAATCATCGCGTCCTTTTTATCTTCAGAACAGAAACCATAATAAACAATTCTCGTTCCTTTCTTTGAAACTCCTAGTGCTTGTTCAAGAAAACTTTCTTTCAAATTTGGGCGTGGCATGACAATAAAGTCAAACTTTTCTTTTTTCAGTTTTGGAATTATTCTTTTAACATCACCCTGCATAACTCTTATTATATTCTCAACTTTATTCTTGATCACATTTTCTTCAGCATATCTACAGCATTCTCTCCCAAGTTCGACAGAGATTATTTTCTTTGGTTTCGCTGTTTTCGCAAGGATTATTGAGAAAGGAGCAACTCCTGCGAACATAACAAGAACACTTTCTCCTTTTTTCGCCATTTTGGCAACTTCAAGTCTTTCATTAGCAAGTCGGGGAGAAAAATAACATGTTTCAACATTAAACTTAAACAAACAACCATTCTCCCTGTACTCCGCGATTTTAGTTTTTTCTCCAAGAAGATATTTTGTTTTTATGGTTCGTAATCTTCCAGAAACCTTCTCTGTTTTTTCCAGAACTGTTTTTATGCTTTTATTTCCAAGAAGTTCGGACGCTTTTTCAAGTTTTTCGCTTTTCTTTGTTTCTTTTGAAAACTTGACAATTGCAATGTTTCCCAGAATGTCGTAGTTTGCCATATTAAAATTTTAAAAGTTGTTTGATATTCATTTTATTTCCTCTTAGTCTTCAAATAAAAAAATCCGGCGATTAGACCAATAATTAATAAGCCTACTCCAAGTAGAGATGTTGTTTTAGTTGTCAGGGTTGCAATTACGTTTCCGGTTATGTTGGATGATAAAAGGAATAAACCTGAAAGTATTCCGAAAAAACTTACAAAAACAGCAACCATTCCTTCTAAATCATTAAAAACTTGTCTAAACGTCGAGGTATGTTCTTCTAAGTCCCGATTGTCCACCCCAAAATATCCGCGAGAATTAACTAGCAATCCTATTGCTTTAGTTATGTCTCTTTTTGCTATACTTCCGGCATTAAAAAAAGCAGTTGCTTCAGAACCTTTTACTGATTTTTGTAAAGTGCCATAATCTTCATATAATTTTGTTAATTGTTTTATGGCTCTTGTTTGTGCTTCTTGTTCATTAGCTCTTCTTTCTCCTATTGTCCGAGGGTTATGCCCCTGCGCAACATGAGCTAACTCATGAGCGAGTATAGCTAACTTTTCGTAGGGTTTTAATCTTGAATCAATTGTTATTACAGTTTCGCCTTTATCAGTTGTTCCATTATATCCAGTGAATACTGGCAATCCGTTTCTATCTCTATAAAATTCCGGTATTTCACTTTCATATACTTGAATATCTTCTGAAATTTGATAATCTCTATTTCTTGCGCCAAGTTTTCCTAAAACTCGATTAGATTTGATAAGGAAATTAGCAATATTTGTTGCCTCACTAGTTTTATAGAAATCCCTATCCCCCTTTGTTGTTCCCATTCTTCTACGAGACGCATGATCTTTAAGCATTCCTCTTCTGCTATAATCTACTTTAGAATCTTCAGTAGCATTACCTCTTGTTTGAGCAAGATAAGTTAGTTTTCCATTCTCATCTAATCTCCCTAGAACAGTTCCAGATGAATTTTGTACATCTCCTCGAAAATCATATTTTAATACCTCCCCAGAAGGCAGAGATATTTTTGACATAAAACCTGCACGGGTTTTCCCTTCTGCTGGCCTGAAATTGCCTTCCTTAAAGCTTCCGTGTATTACTTCTCCTCTTTGTGCGACCTCAACCGCTTCTTTATTTGAAAGAGGGTCTAATTTTGCGTGATATTCTCCATACATTGAATAAGGCATAAATTTTCCATCTCTATAAATTCCTTCTTGATAATCTTTTTTTTCCATTTTACATTAAGGGTAATATCCCGCCGATAAATATCCCGATTAACCACAAAATAAGTTTTGATAAATGCTCTTTTAATGTGTCCTTCTGAGAAATAATATTAAGTATATAATAAATAGATACTAACAACATAACAAGACCAAAATAAATTATAGTTAAGATTTTAAATGAAAAAGCAGCTAGAATTAACCCGGAGGCATTTAAAAATAAAATGTATCCTAAATTAGTAGCAATCCATCCAAATCTATCCCAAACAGTATGATTTTCTTTATAACCTACTTTAGCATAGCTCAGACTTGCAAAAAGTATTAGAGGAATAGCCAAGGCTAATTGAGCAACAACCATTATATGAAATTTCTCTGGGCTGAATGTAAATATTAAAGCAAGAACTGTTAACAATCCGCCCATCAAAAAAGAGTTTATATGAAGTCTTGCTTCGGCCTTTGCAGGATTTTTTGGAAATTCACATTTTTCACACTCTTTCTTGGTCATAATACAGCTATAAAATTTCAAGTTTAAAACTCTTTCGCCATCAAAAGTCTTTCCAAAAACTATTTAAATCCTATCTTACATATAAAACTATAAAAGAGGAAAAATGTTATATAAAATATTAGGCGGAATATCTGCGCTTCTTGGTGCAGGAGTAATTCTTGTTTCAAAGAGTAGTCTTCGCGATAGTTTGCCAATAATAAAGAGTTTATCAACAAATAACATTCTTATAATTGGAGCAGCATTATTTCTTTTAGGAATAGGGCTCATGATGGTAAGAGATAGTGGTATAAGGCAAGCAGGACAAGAAGTTCCGATTTATGAAGGCGTAGGCAAGAAAAGAAAGATTGTCGGATACCAAAGAGCAGGTAAATAAGAAAATTTTATTTTAATGTTTTTCTATCTTGGGAATTAACCACCAAATGCTTTAATTGCATTTATTTTCTCTTTTTGCAACTTTTCTAGAGCTTGTTTCTTTCTTTTATCACTTAAATTTGAACCTTCTATTAACTTTATCTTTTCATCTATCTTTGCCAAATAAAGATCAAGATTCATCCTCTCACCATTTTTAAATTTCTGCAAAACGAAATATCTGTGTATTGTTCCGTCGAGAAGTATGAATATAATTGAAATCAGCATTGTCCATAGATATACCTGGCCATAATTGTCATATTGGGTTGTGCTCCATAATCCGTAATAAACAACTATGAAAAATACCCAACCAACAACTCTAACAGTATGCGACTCTATACTATGAATGAAGAACAGATATATGATAAATGGCAAAATTCCTGTTAAAGCAATTCCCAAAACTTGATACTGCATGATGATAGTGTTTATCCAAACAAAATCAAGGTATCTCACTCCCAACAAAGGAACTATAAGTGAAATTGTCCATAAAACTGCTTTATTATCTTCAAACATAGATATGTTTTTTACAGAAACAAAAATTATTGAAGCTAACAAAATAAAAAGTAAAAATTTTTCGAACAGCAAATAACCACTCCAATCATTTCCCCCAAGAATAACTCTCAAAAATGGTTCTCCAAAATCAACGGTCCACTGAATAACTTGTTCGCTTCCTTGCCTTAAATCAATAAAACCATAACCACCGTAATAAGCAGAAACAAAATTAAGCATGAAGATTGAAAAAAACAATACTCCTAACAATAAACCTATTTTTTTGTTCATGTTTATTTAAGAAATAAGAAGTTTATAAATATTATTGAAATCAACACTAAACTGTCTTTAGCAAAGCAGTCCTTATTTTCTGTAAATGTTTTATATCTGCGTTATAAGCAGGAATTCCGGTTCTGCCCTGACCTGCGTATACTCCTCTATAAGCGTCGCCTTGACTAGCAAATAACATATCAATATTACTAATTCTTCTATCTACATCTGCTAGATGTGTTCCTTTACCCATCGCATTAGCTTTTTCATCTCTCATTTTTCTAAGAAACCCCTGTATTGTTCCGTCCATTGTCATCATAATTAAAGCACCGATTGCGGTAATAAGATAAACATACCCTGCTTGACCAATTGCATCTTTTCGAGCAATCCATAATCCTATAAAGATTATACCAAAAAATATCCATGCAACTCTTCTAACGGTTTTATATTGTGTTCCAGCTAAACCTGTCTCAACAACGAAAAAATAGATTATAAAAGGCAAACCTGCAGTAAGAGCTACACCCAGTGCAGTATATGGCAAGATTATTGTTTGAATTAAAGTTGCTGAAACAATCCATCGAGTTGCAATTATTGAAACAGAAAGGCTTACTAACCAAAGAACCCAAGTATAATCTTGAAAAAATCCAATTCTATTTATAGAAACCCAAACTATAGAAAAAATTATAACTAAAAATAATACTTTTGCAAATAATAACTCGCCGGTATTTGCAGTTCCTAATAATTTTTCAGAAAGAGGACTAATGACATTAACAACACCATCAATAAGACCATTTACATCACTTGTAATATCCGCACTTACAAATCCAACTAAAAGAGACATAAGCAAAATCGTTCCTATTGTCAATGCGAACCACTTTTTATTCATGGGTAATTTAATCACATGCCCTTTATAAATATTTCTTCAGTCAAGGGAAACTATGCCTTTTCTAAAGTAGCTCCTTCTAAAGCAAAATCTTTAAAAAGTAAGAAGCATAGAAGATATAAAGTCAAAATTAAAAAAGACGTTGAAAGGAGGTTTAATTAAAAAAGAAAAATGAAAACAAAAAATTTATTTTTAATTGTTTTACTGAGTTTAATGTTAATTATGCCGATGGTAAGTGCTGCGACTACTTGGAGCGAGGATGTTACTGCTTTTTTAAATGGAGTAATTAGTGTGGCAAAGCCGGTATTCACACTTTTGTTTGGAAATAATGCTATATTTGGAAACGATGTTTATTCTGGTCAAACTTTAGCTATTCAAATCCTAGTTTTTGCATTAGTTTCAATCTTTATATACGGCCTTATGGATAAAATCGGTCCTTTTCAAGGAAAGGGATGGTTAAATCTGATAATTGGTGCTCTAGTAGCGATTATCGGAATAAGATTTTTACCTCCTGGAATGTTAGAAGCTGCAGCAATGCCTTCTAGCGCTTTTGTAGCAATTCTTGTAATGGGCTTGCCATTATTACTATTATTCTATATACTTGAAGGATCAGTTAAAAGTCCAGGTGTAAGAAGAGCAGTATGGGCTTGTTATGCTGCGTTAATTGCATGGTTATGGATGTATAATTTAGACAATGCTAATTTAGACGGCGTAATATGGATTTATCCTATTATGATACTAGCTTGTATAATTGCTTTCTGGTTTGATGGAACATTTCAAAAATGGTTTGGCTCAGCAAGTGCAAAGAGAGACATAGAAGAAATAACCTCTGCGGAAAGAGATATGGTTTTGTCTGATCTTTCAAAATTAAAGAAGTCAAGATTAGAAGCCATTAAAGCCGGAGATGATAAAAAAGCTCAAGATATTGCAGTTGAGATAAAGCGTTACGAAAAAGCTTTAGAAGACTAATTTTTATTTTTTGCGCCTTACGGCGCATTATTTTTTAACATTCGGACAGGAATCTCAAAAATTACCTTAAGAAAGTATTATAAATATAAGAGAGTATCATTCCCCATGAAAAAGAGAACCAAACAAAAGAATTCAAAAAATATAAGGCCAGTAATAATAATTCTCGGAATAATAATCTTAGCAATTCTTGCACTATTATTAGTTAAAACATTCACGGGAAAATCAATCGATATTAATTCTCCAGACCCATTGGGCATGGGAGCAAATTTTGAAAAAATTCCACAAAATCCAGATGATGCCAAAGAATTATCTACAAATTATTTAAAGCAAGAATGGACAAAAATTCTAAACAAGACTGAGAATCCTGTTGGCAAAGTTCTATGGACAACAAATAATATTCTTCATTCTTTAAGCCCTGTTTTTAAATTACTAGTTGGAATAGAATATTCTTTCTCATGGCTATTCTGGCTTTCATTTTTTGTTTGGGCGGCGATTGTTATAGTAATTTATCGAGCTTTAAAAGAACCATTACAATTCAAATGGTGGATATCCCTCTCAATAAGCATAATAATTGTTGCTCTCGGAGCTCAATCTGGAATTATTAGTAAACTGGTTCTCTTTGCATCACCTCTTTTGGATAATGTCTGGATGATATGGGTGTCTATTATTATCGGATGTGTTTTATTATATGCTTATTCTATTGTTATGAAACAGATTGGCGTTAAGACAAAAAAAAGGCAAGAAGATGAAGATAAAGAAAGGCGCAAGAAAAAAGCAGAAACAGTAGAAAAGATTAATGACATACACCTAAAAGCGAACGGAATAGATTAAAACAGCGTTCTTTGCGAGCATTTGCATTTAAGTATCTTTAAAATAATATCAAAATGCAAATGCGAGTTTTATTTTTATTAAAACAAAGTTCTTTGTTTATTTTTCTCCTTAATCTCTCTCAACTTATCAAACTGACTCTCTATTCTTTCCTCGCTAAACTCGTGTTCCATTAAGATCTTTTTTATCTTCTCAAAATCCATTTTTGGAAATTCAATTTTGCAATTTTTATCTACATCTGGACTCTTCATAAGCCCAAAAATTTCTTTCCAATCAAACCAAACTTTCTCCTTAAATTTTTCATCATTTTCAAGAAAATTAAAAACTGCCTCGGCAGTTTTATACTCTTTCACGAGTTTAAGGGCTTTCTTTGGACCAATTCCTAAAATCCCGCCAGGATTATAATCTGTTCCAGATAAAACGCCGATGGTTATCAATTGTTCCTGATTAATATCCAAATCGCCAAGCACATTTTTAAGATTAATCAACTGTGGTTTTATTTCTACATATCCTGAAACGGTCTTTCTCTTTTTTGCAAGAGTTAAATTTTGTATTAATAATGGAGTTTCAAATAATAAACAATCATAATCCTGGCTTGCAACAGCATAAACCTCTCCCTGCTTGCAGATATAACTTGCCTGTGCTTCACCTTCTCCTGAAGCCTGAACAACAGCAATGCCCATTGCTTTCAAAAGCGCTTTACTCTCATTTATTTTTTCTTCATCAAGACTTATCAAAGAACGAGAATATTTTCCCATTCCTTCAATATCCTCTGACTTAACAGCTTCTTGATATTTTTCTCTTGAAATATCTTTTTGCTCCTGCCGAAGTTCGTGTGTTTTTCTTTTCAATTCAGGATGTTTTCCATCAAAAACATAGACTAATTTTATCCCATTCTGAAGAAGATTCAAGTTTCTGTAAAAAAGTCCGGATAAATGCGAAGTTACTCTCCCTTTGCTATCTTGAAGAGGAGTTCCGTCTGGTTGTCTTATTGTAGAAAGAAATTGATATATCACATTAAATGCGTCAACAGCAATAGTTTTGCCTCTCAAATCACTAATTTCTATTTCTCTTTTAGGCACAATGTCTGTTATTTGCAGGCCCATGAAATGATTAAAGAATAGAATTATTTAAATCTAGTTATCATCAGAGTAATTTCTGCACAGATTAAATTAAGCTTCTGTTTGTGGACTAATTACTTGACTTTCTAAAGCTTTTTGAATTGGTCTTCTTATACTAACTCTTTGAGAAGTTCCATTAAAATTTGTCTGTCTTGGTTCTATAACATATGTTTGGCCTAGATGTAAATCATCAATATAGGCTCCTATCGCCATACTCTTTGCTTCACTTTCATTATCATAACCTCTATCTTGACCAATTGCTCTGACCGGTATTATTCTTATACGCTTAGAATCAGGTAAGTTAAAATCATAAATTCCCTTAACAAGAAAATCCGATGCTCCGCCTCTTCCGTTATCAATCACGCTATAAGAGACGCTGCCTTGGACACTTTCAACTACACTTAATCTTTCAGATATTCTTTTTTTTAAAGTACTAAGCTTTATTTCTTTTGTGTCCATAGGGAATACAACCAAAACTAATATTTAAACCTTTCTATTTGTTACTACTTAATAAGAACACCTTAGTTGAGAATATATTTTACCCAAGTTTTAAATAAGATAACCTCTTTTCAGAAGCATGCAAAAAGAGATAAATTTCCTGCCACTGGACTACGACTATTTTGACCTTAACGGAAAAAATTGTATCAAAATAATTGGGAAAGACGATAAAGGCAAGAGAGTATGCCTCCTAGATAGTTTTGAATCTTTTTTCTGGGTAATATTCAAGGAAGGAACAAAAGAAAAAAGAATAGAAGAAATAAAAAAAGAAATAGAAAGCATAAAAATAGAATTAGAATCAAGAAGAACAGAAGTAACAAAGGTGGAAATAAAAAATAAAAGATTTCTTGACAAGGATGTTAGAGCATTAAAAGTCTATATAACAAACCATAAAGATGGTCATGCTGTTGCAGACAACATAGGCCAAGAAGAAGTTCTTGCAAGAAGAGAATATGATCTAAACATAATAACAAAGTATATTGTTGAAAAAAAACTCCCACCACTCGGCTGGAAAAAGATTTCTGGAGAAATTCTTAACAACAGTATAGAATTTGGGGGAATAGACAATATTCTCGATGTAGATTTATGCCTAAAAATTGAAAAGATAGAAAACTTAGAAGATAAGCAAAAAAAAGAGCTTGATGAAAAGTTCTCTCCAAATATTCTTGCTTTTGATATTGAAACAGACGAATTTGAAATAGGGAAAGGCCAAATACTTATGATTTCACTCTACGGAAAAAACACAAAAAAAGTGCTTACTTGGAAAAAATGCGAGAAAAGCCAAGAATTTGTTGAATGTTTTAAAGATGAAGCAGATATGCTAGAAGCATTCGTTGAATATGTCAAAAAAATAAAGCCCGATATTCTAACAGGATATTTTTCAGACGGATTTGATATGCCTTATCTAAAAGCTCGGGCAGAAGAAAGCAGAGTAAAACTTTCGTTAGGAGTCGACGGAAGCAAACCATCTTTTTCAAGAGGAAGAATAACTTCTGCAGGCATATTCGGAATAGTTCATGTAGATTTATTTAGATTCATAGAAACAGTATTTTCACAATATCTCCAATCAGAAACACTTGGTTTAGATGAAGTTGCCCTCGAGTTGTTAGGAGAAGGGAAAAAAGAATTTGAAAAAAAGAAAAATCCTTCGAGGATTAAGGAGCATGAATGGAAAGAGTATTTTGATTATAATCTTCAAGATTCTGCTTTAACATATAAACTAGCTGAAAAAATGTGGCCAGATATGTTGGAATTCTCAAGAATAATTCAAGAGCCTCTTTTCGATATTACCAGAGATGGCATGTCTCAACACGTTGAAAATTATATTCTTCACAATTTGGAAAAATTCAATGAGATAGCAGAAAAAAGACCTGTTCATGATGAAATTGAAAATAGAAGGGAGCTGAAAAAATATGAGGGAGCATTTGTTTTACAACCAACACCGGGATTATATGAAAATGTTGTTTTTTTCGATTTTACAAGCATGTACTCTTCGGTTATCGCAACATTTAATCTCTCAAAATCAACTCTTCTTGAAGAAAAAATAAAAAATTCATTAGAAGTAGAATCAGAAGGTAAAAAAGTTTATTTTTCAAAAAACCCGGGGTTTTTTCCAAAAATGATTCTTGAAATAATTGAAAAAAGAAAAAAATATAAATCCGAATACAAAAAGAATGAGAGTAATCTTACGAAAGCAAGAAGCAATGCATACAAACTTCTAGCAAATGCTTCTTATGGTTATCAGGGCTTTTTTGGAGCGAGATATTATTGTCGTGAAGCTGCTGCAGCTACAGCAGCACTAGCAAGAAAATCTATTCTTGAAACAATAGAAAAAATAAAGAAAGAAAATTGCAAGGTGATATATTCTGATACAGATTCGATTGCTCTCCTTCAAGCAGATAAAACAAAATCAGAAATATTAGAAATTCTAAAAAACTTAAATGAAAATATGCCGGGTATAATTGAATTAGAGTTAGAAGATTTTTACAAAAGAGGATTATGGGTGACAAAAAGAGACGGCGAATTTGGAGCAAAAAAGAAATACGCCCTAATCACTGAAAAAGATAAACTAAAAATCAGAGGTTTTGAAACAGTTAGAAGAGATTGGTGTACATTAGCAAGAGAATTACAGAACAAAATTCTAGAGAAGATATTAAATGAAGGGAATGAAAAAAGCGCGCTCGAATTATTAAAAAGAACAATCAAAGATTTCAAGGATAGGAAAATAGAAAGAGAAGAAATAATGATAAGAACACAATTGAAAAAACCATTAAGCGAATATAAATCAATAACGCCGCACGTTATTGCAGCAGAAAAAATGAAAGAAAGGGGGATGCCAATCAACATAGGCATGCTAATAAGATACTTTATCGCAGAAACAAGGGAAAAGAAAGTTTTGGTAAGAGAAAAAGTAAAGCTCGAAGATGAAAAAGGGGAGTATAATATTGAATATTATCTTAATCATCAGATAATTCCTGCAGTAGATAATATTTTTCAAGTCTTTGGCATTAATGTTAAGGAAATAATTTCTGGAAAAAAGCAGATGACACTATTTTAGTTAGTTTTTCTTCCCGAAAAACTCGTCATAAACCGCACGGACAGCATCTCCAGATTTATTCTCATCAACACCAACAAACATACTAATATCATCTGCACCTTCATCAATACTTCTAGCATATATCCCTTTTCCGGCTAATGCAGAAAAGACTCTCGCATGTGTGTCCGGATGGTTATTCATCCCCAAACCCGCTACAGATAAAAGAGATATTTTTTGAGTAGATATTTTTCTCTCAACTCCGCATTTTTTATAAATATCTTTTAATATACTTTCTAAATTATTCTTTCCCACAAGGTATTTGCCTCTTAGAATTACTGAAAGAGAATCTACCCCATTAGGATGGTGTTCATAAGGGATCTTTCTTTTTTCAAAAATTTGAAACAATTTTCTTCCTAATCCAACTTCCTGGTCAGAATACATTTTTCTCATTCCAATACAAACATGATTATTTTCGCATGCAACTCCAATAATATACTCTTCAGGAGAAACTTCCCTTTCATCAACTATCAATGTTCCCGGATGTTGGGGATTATTTGTATTCTTAACATTTAGAGTTATTCCACGATTTACTATGGGGCCAAAACATGCGTCCTGAAGTTTAAACCCCATATAAGCAAGTTCTCTAGCTTCAATATAGGTCATAATCTTAATAAATTCTGCATAAGGAACAATTCTTGGGTCTGCTCTTTTTAATCCATCTTCATCTGTCCAATTTTCATAAATTATTGCATTAATTGCTCTAGCAATAACTGCCCCAGAAACATCACTTCCTCCACGCGGAAGTGTAATTAGTTCTCCTTTTCGGTTATATCCATAAAAACCAGGTATAACTCCTATTCTTAAATTTTCAGATTTGGATTTTAATACTGCTCCCGTTTTATTATAGCCCCTTGAATCGGGTTTTACATTGTCTCCTTTTCCAACCAATGTAAAAGCTAATTCTCTTGGATCAAAAAAATCAGAAACTATCCCTTTTTCTTGAAGAATTTTATTTATAACAACGGCATTAGCATATTCTCCAAATGCTTTTATGTTATCAAGATAATTTTTAGCATGAACATTTGAAAGCCTTTCCTGTAAATTTGTCCACAATCTACCAACTAATTCTGCATCTCCGGGAATTATCTCATCGAATCT
>Ga0247841_10001728_pt1 | contig 46666 bp, 46 predicted proteins | sample LaCruzMarch2015__2_FD_192410 | JGI IMG/M metagenome (GOLD analysis project Ga0247841, IMG submission 192410) | Freshwater microbial communities from meromictic Lake La Cruz, Castile-La Mancha, Spain - LaCruzMarch2015_18m | ecosystem: Environmental > Aquatic > Freshwater > Lake | place: Spain... | reverse complement strand
ATTGCTCATGTTGCTATTGGCTTCCAAGATACAAATCAGAATCAGCATTGAAATATAGATTCGGTTGGAAGAAATCTGACAAGATTCATTACTACTCTGAGCTTTTAGGAATGAAAGATACGATTGCAGAAGAAGATTTGATGATTGATACAACAAAAACTGAGATCGAAAAGCAATTGCAGAAAAGTGAGAAAGAAAAAGACCTAATGAAAGAGCAAATAGATGATCTAACTAAGCAATTAGCTAAGATTTCTGAATTGACAAATATTCTTTTCAAGAAGGCAAATCTCAGATGAAAATGGCTATTTTAGATACGCAGAAAAGTGAGGTGGCAAGTGGCCTCAACGTCGGATAAATTTCTCGAAAATATGCAATTAGATGCCCCCCATATCTCTCTTTCTGTGCCAGGTATCTAATCTGGGCTTTCTTCTCCTTATTTTATTGAAATTAGGCTTGCGATTTGTAGACCATTTTCTGAGGATCAGCGTTACTAAAATTCCTGAGAAATATCGAAAGAGCCACCCCCCATATCTCTCTTTGCCTCTCAGGTGGCTGTTTGGGCATTTATTTTTTAGTTCTTAATATTTTATCTTAATGTCTAACCCGCTGAGATATTCATCAAAGGACCCCCTATATTCTGGAAATTTCTTTATGAGATCCCTTGCTCTGTTCTGATAGGCATTGCTCTTGTAAAAATCCTTTGTAACTTTCATTCTCAAATCTTCCATTTGCGAATCATCAATGCTTGGATGTTTGAATACTAGGTGCTGCGTGTCAAATAAATCTGTATCTTTTGAAAGTTTTTCCTTTTCTCTTGAGTATAGATTGCTTCCCTGAATGGGAGTATACAAAGTCACCCTCAGTCTATGCAGTGGAAGTTCATTGAGAAGTTTTGAAGATTTTAGAATCTCTTCTGAATTTTGGGAAGGTATTCCAATCATATAGAATCCAGTGTTTAATATTCCCACATCTTCAGCCTTTTTTAGGACTCTTGGAGCCATGTCAACATTTTGAGGTTTGTTCATCTGCTTCAGAGAGTTTTCATCTACTGCCTCTACTCCCCAGCCAATCTTTCTGCATCCGGCTTTCCACATCAGATTTAGTAATTCAGAATCATCTGCAGTTGCAATATTGCTCATACATTCCCAGTATATTTTTATCTTTGATGCAACAAGCTCGTTGCAGAGTTCCCTCACCTTATCCTTATTGGCAGTAAAATTAAGATCTGTAAAATAAAAGTTATGGATCCCATCTTTTTCATGAAGCTCCTTTATTTCTGTGACCATTCTTTCCTTAGATTTCCAAGAGATGTTTCTTCCAAGAATATTCGGGCTTGCACAAAAATCACAGGCAAAGCTGCAACCTCTTGAATAGTCCAAAGAGGCAAATCCTACCTGGTCAGGTGGAGCAGGATATGTGAGACCATAGTTTTTCAACTCTTTCAAAAATTGGGGTCTTACCGGTAAAGGCAATTCGTCAAGGTTCTGTATTCTTGATCTTTGTTCGGTAGCAATAACCTTGCCGTTCTTCAGATAGGAGATGCCTTTGATTTTATCATAATCAAAATTGTCCTTATCAAAATAATCTAAAAGCTCTCCAAAAGTTTGTTCCCCTTCTCCTCTGACACAAAAGTCTATCGATTTTTCATTAACTATGTGTGGATCAAAGGAAGGATGATATCCTCCAAAAACTACCTTTAAATTTGGCAATCGCTCCTTTATTTCTTTTGCCATTTTCAGTCCGGCTTTGTATTGGGGAGTCATGCAGGAAACTGCAAGCACTTCGGGATTGTAATTCACTATCTTTTCAATAGTTTCTTTTTCAGATTGCTTGTATAGAGTGAATAGATCTGCATCACATCCTTTCTCTTTTGCAACCCCCAGAATATATTCCAATCCAAGAGGTTCAAGAAATTCTAATTCAAGACCTGGACCCATGGACGCACCCTGTGGGGAGAGTCCTGCAACTTTTTTTATGTTTTTCATTTTTTATTTTTCACCTCAACTAAATAAGCAATAGGAGTTAGAACGGATATCTTGGCAGTCAGGCCTACTTTTTTGAAAGTACTTATTATTTTTTCTTTTGTAAATCTTTCAGAAAAAAGTCCCTCGCTAGTGTAAATATAATCCTCTCCAATTTTAGAGATTCCCAGACCACATTTTTCATAAAGTCCCAATTGCGCTTCGAGAGCATTTTCAGAATAAACACTAAAGATCATCTTTCCAGAAGGCTTGACAACTCTCTTTATTTCATTTAGAACGTCATACTTTTCTTCCCCCATGTTACCGAGGGTCTGGAAACCGCAGAGGGCATAATCAAAATGATTATCTTTGAATGGAGTGCTTTTGGCGTTGCAAAGAATTCCCCTTATTCCAGAAGAATTAAAGTTTTTATTGTAGGTCTCAAGCTTTTCGGTACTCAAATCTATACCAGTTATATTGGAGCAGAGTGGCTGGATTTTTCCAGTCATTCTTCCTTCTCCGCATCCGATATCCAAAACAGTCATTGCACTGCTAGATTTTGAAGAAACAAGTTTAAACATCTCTTCCTCTTCTTTTACAAGATATTCTTTGATGACTCCAGTGAGGTTTTGCTCCCATTTGCAGCCATTGAAAAAGTTTTTTTGTGTTTTCATTTTATGTGTTATTATTTAGTAGTAACAATTGTATATATACGTTTCTTTGAGATATTTTGACAAAAAGGAAGATTTATATATAAAAAGGAATTAAAGTAGATAATAATGGCATATAAATCAACAAAAGAAGAAATACGCCTTGATTTGAAAGATAAGAAGATTATTGCAGAATTAGATCTTAATGCAAGAGAGCATATATCAACCATTGCAAAAAGGATAAAATTATCGAAGCAGGCAGTGGAGTATCGAATAAATCGGATGATTGAGAAAGGGATAATAAAAAATTTTTACACCATTATAAATGTCAACAAGCTAGGGTATAATTTTTACAGGTTGGCAATCAAATTTCAGAACACTTCTCCCGAAAAGGAAAAGGAGATATTTGATTTTGTTTCCAAATACAAACAGGCAGGATGGATATTCGCCTTGAATGGAGTGTGGGATGCGGCATTTGTTATATACTCGAAGGATATTGTTGAATTCGAAAAGATAGAAAAGGAGATTGTGTATCGTTACAGCGAAAACATTATGGATAAGAGCGTGTCAATTGTAACCTCTATATATCAGTTTGGGGATAAATACCTCTATTCTAATGAGCTGAAAGGTAATGGTCCAGAATATTTAACCACAATTGGTGGAGAAAAGAAGGCTGAAGAAGTAGATGAACAAGATATTCAAATCTTAAAACTGCTTTCACTTAATGCAAGGATCTCTCTTGTTGATATGGCGAGCAAGTTGAAGGTTTCTCCAAAAACAGTAGATTACAGAATAAAAAGCCTTATTGAGAAGGGAGTAGTTGTCGGATTTAAGACCAATTTTGATCCATCTTTGTTTGGTTATGAGCATTACAAGGTTTTCCTGGATCTTCAAAGTATGAACGAAAAGAAGGAAGAAGCAATCTTCAATTTTCTAAAAAGTCATCCAAACATGATCTTTTGTACAAAGGCCATAGGACTTGCAGATATCGAATTTGAACTCAAAGCAAAGAACATCATGGAATTCTATGAGCTCATGAAAGAATTAAAACAGAAGTTTCCAGATAATATTAAGAAATATGATTATATTATGATCATCAAAGAGCACCTACTCAACTATTTCCCTTTCTGATGGATAGACTCGTTCTCGACAATCCTTAAAAACCCAAACAGCATCGGAGAAATTGTAATAGGTGGAGATCCACTGATTATGCAGAAGACGCCGTGACGTGGTCTGGGCGTCTCTTCTTCTCACCGCAACTCTTTTAAACCCCCAAATAGCAATTTGAATATGAATCCAAGATATTTCAATCTCAAGATAAACAGGCCAAACATGTGGGGCAGCATCATCAAGCTGACTCCCGATGCGGACCTGGAGCACAGGCTTGAAAGCTTTTCCCATGACAGGCAAGACATTGAATCAGAAAAATTCAAGTTCCTTGCCCGAGATTCAAAATGGGCAATATATGAGGCAACAATTCCAGCAGTCAGGCTCACTCAAACTGGTGAAACTAACTACCTTGCAACGGGCAAGCCAACTAAACTCAAATTGAGAACAGCCGGCACAAAACTGGAACTCTACAAAACAAATGGTAGAAAATTCTACCTTCAGGAAGTAAGCGAAGAAGAGGCCAAAACGCAGAGAGCCCAGACGACAGAATGGTGCGCATTACATCACTATTAAGCTTTCTTTTAAAAAAGAAATCTTATGCAAAGAAAATAAACTTTTTTAATCAAAATCTAAAATAGAAAAAAGTTTAAACAAAAAATATTAACATTCTTGATCAAGAAAATAAACTTTTTAATCAGAAATATTAACAATGTTAATCAAAGAAAAGATTTCTAAATTAAAATCCTAATTGTTCTAACCGCTTGAATTGATTTTGGTCTCATTTGTTCTGGGCGATGAAATATTCAGGGGAGTTTGATTCTTAAGAATGGGTGCGTGGCTTTCATTCAATGCTGAAGAACCTTGGGAGATGTTTGCCGGAGGGGCAAGATTTTCCATAGTTCCCTTGGGCGCGGGAGAAGACAGCAAAAAGAATAGCAGAAGGATTGCAATCCCCAAACTTATAACCATGCTCCAAATCATCTTCTTTGAAACACCCGGTTTTGACTTTGCCTGGGCTTCGGGCTGGAGGGCAAGAAGAATTCCATCAGTCACCTCTTCCGAAGAATACCTTTGAAGCATGATAGCCTTAACCTGTTCCACAGTATATCCTTTAGAAAGATTTTCCTTTACCCAGTTTACAATTTGTTCATCTACCATGAAGACCTCCTGCGGGTCTTCCATCCAGCATCCTGCTCTGCAAAAAATTAATTATTATCACCATTTCTTTCATTGATAAAGGTAGTCAGAAGAAGTTTAAAAGATTGCCTATTAACCTTTCTTTTTAGAAAAAAGAAACGTTAACGAAAGAAAAACTAATTTTGAAAAGAAGCGTTAACGAAAGAAAAACTAATTTTGAAAAGAAGCGTTAACTAAAGAAAAACTAATTTTGAGAAGAAACGTTAACGAAAGAAAAACTAATTTTGAGAAGAAACGTTAACGAAAGAAAAGGAATTATCAATATTTTTTGATTAAACTTTTTTCTATCTTAGGATTTAAATAAAAAAGGTTATTTCTTGATTAAACTTAACCTTTCTAAGAAAATAAAGTTTAAATTAGTAGCCGAGAGCTTTCTGATAGAGCATTATGATCTTGTCATGGTATTTTGCCTCGGATTTTGCTGGCAGTTTTTTGTAGGTGTTGCGTATCTGCATGTAGGAATTCCTTGCGCCTTCAAGATCATTTGAGGCGAGGAATCCTTCCATTTTCGCAATCTTTTTCTTCAATGAGTTTTCATACAATCTTCCTCTTGAAAGGAATGAACCAATCAATAATGCTGCTGCCAATGAAATTAAGGTGATGTAAATCCATAAATTGTTCTTTGGAGGAATAATTGGAGCAGGCATGTGGCAGCTTTGGCTTTCTGAAGGTTTGTTTGTTGTTGTTCCGCATTTCATAAGGTCAGAGCATGTTTTCGTCTGTTTTCCATCCACACACGATGACCACTCGGAGCATTGCCAATTCTCTTGGCATGGTGTGCAAGATTTTATTGTCGAGTTATCTCCAGTGCATTTTGAAACATCAGAGCAGCTGCATGTGCACTCTCTTGTCTGAGTTCCAGATGTGCATATTGATGGGCTCCACTCAGAGCATGTCCATGGCTTGCTGCATGAGCTTCCTCCGCCTCCACCGCCTCCAGTTGCAGCGGCGACCCTCCTCGTACAACTCCAGTTAGTATTATCGTAAGTCCAAGGGCTTGTAGAACCGTTAAATATTTTGCCATATGCAAATGAATTGCTGCTGACATTTCCCAAAAAAGTCATATTTATATCGACACTACCAATAAAAAAATAATCTTTTGTAAAAAATCCCCAAAATGTCGTGGGCGCCCCATATCCTAAAGAAGACATATCGAAATATCCAATCAGAACAGATAGGTTCTGTTCAAAGGTGGCAGTGAATGGGGTGCTTCCAGAATCTTTAATAACAAAACAATCAAAATCTCCATTAAGATCAAAGGCTGAAAGACCTCCTCCTACAGAATAAGTTTCGTTTTGAAATTCTCCACTGGCATTGAATTTGAATATTCCAGTGGTGCTATTGGATTCTAATACATAGCATCCTAGCTCATTTGTGCATTCCTGGGACGAGGAATCCGAATCATTGATGCGATATATTGTTGGGTCTGTCCGAGTATAATGCTGTCCAAATATTGTTATCTCTGCAGAATCAGGTGGAGAGGGAGGATTAGAATCAGGGTATGCGTCTGGGCCGAAATAGAAAGATGCTGCGATAGATGAAGGAAGATTAAAAGGAGATGTATCTGGATAAAAATCACTAAGATTAAAATAATCATCTGATCTGTAGATACTAAAATCGCCCCTGTGATACTTGCCCCCGTAGAATATTCTCCCCCCCTCTAGGAAAATAAGTTCATTAGGGAATCTTACTTTTCCAGAAAATGTGACAAAAGAAGTGTTAGTCATATTATTTCCAAAGCTGGTATCATCAAACTGGAGGTAGTTGGCCCCGTTATCAAAGTAATAGCTTCCAAAGTCCCCGTATGCTTCCAGTAATTCTATATTCGAAAGGGTGCTTGAAATAAATAAGTTGCTGCTGCTGTTTGTGCAACTGATTACCGCAAGGGCCTCACAGCCATAGGGATAATCTGGATCTAAAGAGATCTGGCATTGAAGAGAAATGCTGCTTCTGATGAAGGTATTATTATTGGAATTATCGAGGTTCACCCCATAATTGTCCTCATAATTTTCTTCAAACTGATGGGAGTTATTTTTATATCTGTCAATATTATTATCTGTGAAGAATCCCTCATTAGAATAATTGGAATAGATCCCTACATAATTTGATGACAAGGTGTTATATTCAATCTTGCTGTAGTCTGAATAATTCAGCCATATCCCCTTCGCGAATCCTTGGACAGTGCAGTTCCTTATGGTGACATTCGAAACTCCGTTGACCAGAATTCCAGTATTGTTCGGCAGTCCTGTATGGTTTATGAGGAATCCCTGACAATCCAGAGTCACATTGTTCGCGGTTATGTTAAAGCAATTTCCAGTCGAAGTAACTGATTGATTAAGAAAATAGATCCCATTCTCCGCAAAATTGAAAGTTGAATTGCATTCAGAAATATTTATCTCCCCAGACTGTATCCCCAGGGGTTCATCCAACGTCAAAACATCAAAGCCAGTGGGGTTTACTTTAACAAAAAGAAACAAACTCAAAACTAGGAGCAATCCTACTGCAAAGAACCTTTTATCGACCATCTTTTTACAACATATCGAGGGAAAAAGAGATATATAAAGATTATGCGGAGTTGGATAAAAAAAGTAAATTTTCTTTCCAAAATGTAGGAAACCAAGGTTTCCTGACAATCACCTTCCTTTCAAAAGAAATTTAATAGCAAAGAAGTTTTTCTTTCGAAATCAGTAGCCGAGAGCTTTCTGATAGAGCATTATGATCTTGTCATGGTATTTTGCCTCGGATTTTACTGGCAGTTTTTTGTAGGTGTTGCGTATCTGCATATAGGAATTCCTTGCGCCTTCAAGATCATTTGAGGCGAGGAATCCTTCCATTTTCGCAATCTTTTTCTTCAATGAGTTTTCATACAATCTTCCTCTTGAAAGGAATGAACCAATCAATAATGCTGCTGCCAAGGAAATTAGAAGAATGTAGATCCATAAATTGCTTTTCTTTGGGATGATTGGAGCAGGCATCTGACAGCTTTGGCTTTCTGAAGGTTTGTTTGTTGTTGTTCCGCAGCTTTTCACATCGGAGCATGTTCTTGTTTGCAAACTGTCAGCACAAACAGAGAAGTTGGAACATTCCCAATTCTCAACACAGACTACTGGAACTGTCACATTTGCAACAGTGGTTCCTCCGCCTCCGCCGCCGCCTCCTCCGCCACCGCTAGATGGTGTGGGAGTTCTCTTTGTACAGGTGAAGTCGACATCATCGCTTGTAGGAATGGTATTAAATCCCCCGGTGACTACATTTCCTAGGAGGAGTGCCTGTCCTCCTTCTAAGCCTATTTTTATAGATTCTGCAGTCCCTGTGGCAAAAAGATAGTTAATTGAACCATATTCTGTCTCAAAACCTCCGACAAATCCGTCCAGGATTCCATGAAATCCTGCTTCAGGGATATCCAATGTTATTCCCACATCGAAGTTGTTCTGCGTCAATTGCATTGTTCCGGGGAATGTCATTGAGCCGCTCGTGAAAGTGCAATCGTAATCTCCAGTCAGGTCTGAGAGTGGAGTGCCCAGCACCGCGTAGGATGAGAAGTGGCTCACATTGAAAATGAATACTCCTGAGGTCCTATTGTCATATACTATCTGACATCCATCTGCTTCTGTGCATTCTGACAGGGCAGGCAAATCCCAGTCCATGAATATCGGAGTGGGGTTGGTAGTGTTAATATAATAGAATTTTATCTCCGCAGAGTCATTCATGAATGGGATGTCTGTGCTGTTTATCCCCATTGAAAGGGATGTTGAAATAAAGTTGTTCCAGTTTATATCTCCACCATTGGGCAAGAGAATTTGATTGGGGAATCTTATATTTACACCATAATCTGTGATAAACGAAGTATTTGTGATTTTGTTTCCAACACCCGTTGCATCAACGGCGAGGTATTTGCTGTATGTGCCGGCATAATATGAAATGTCGAGGAATATGGTGTTTGAGACAAATGAATTGTTGTTGGAGCTTGCGTTGAGCAAGATGCATTTGGAGTCCGAGGTGACGAAGCTGTCCTTGAGCTGATTGTATGAGCTTGAATAGAAAAATAGCCCGGTCTGGGAGCTGCCTGCCGTTATATTCACTCCGGTGATGTTGCTGTAGTTTGAATAGTTCAGACCTATCCCTGTCCCGAATCCGTTGATTGTGCAGCTCCTTATGGTGGCATTCGAAACCCCATTGATCAGAATTCCCGCACCTTCCATGTAGCCCGTGTTGGCTATGGTAAATCCCTGGCAGTCAAGGGTGACATTATTTGCGGTTATGTTAAAGCATGTTCCGGAAGAGCCCACATCATTCCACAAAGTATAGATTGAATTTGGGGTGGTAATATCCCTGCATGTTGATTCAATCTGCCACAACAGTGTAGGATAACTTACTCCCTCATCAATTGACCAGGCATCCACAAAATCCCAGTCGACAAAGTTTGATTGGGCCATCATCTCGAACGTTGTTCTTCCTTCTCCGCCCGCACTTGTTGACTGTCCCGAAGTTTGATTATCCCAATAGGAGCTTGTTATCCATCCTCCTCTCCCCAAACAGTAGTATGGTCCCGGGGTTGTTTCATAAAGGTTATTTGCTCCTAACAATCCCCCAATATGGTCTGTTCCTGAAACGCTTCCAGTTGAATATGAATTTATTATTATTCCAGGGGCAAGGTTATTGTCATGAAAAAAAGCGTCAAAATCACAAAGACTTCCTACTAATCCTCCAATATAATAATGACCAGAAACGTTTGCTGTTGAATATGAATTTGTTATTGTTGCAATGCCTTCAGAATTCTCTCCAACATTCATGCCGACCAATCCCCCTACAGATGAGTTTCCAATTACATTTCCAGCAGAATATGTACTATTTATTATTCCCTCATTATATCCTACCAATCCTCCGACATAATCCTCTCCTGAAACATTCACTCCTTCAAGGCGCATATTCTTTATTGTTCCTATAGAACGTCCTAAAAGTCCAATCTCTTGAGTAGAAGGCCGGTTTATATGTAATCCAGCGATAGTATAATTCTGTCCGTCAAAAGATCCTGCAAAAAGGGTGATTGGGGAAAATCCCGCTCCGCTATTCCACAATGCTCCAAAGGGGTCCTGGGTGTCATAGGTACAGTTGATATTCTCCCCCAGGACATAATATGCGCCAGGATTATCATTCATTTCCTGCAGCTGCGTGCAGTTTGTTATCTGATAGGGATTTCCAGAACTTCCATCCCCTGATCCTGAAAATTGAATGTTCAAAGGCTCATTCAAGATTGCTGGCTCTTCAAATATCAAAACCGAAGCAGGAGAAACTTCTTCTATAGGTTCATCCAATGTTAGGACATCAAATCCAGTAGGGTTTACTTTAACAAAAAGAAATAGACTCAAAACGAGGAGCAATCCTACTGCAAATAACCTTTTATCGACCATCTTTTTACAGCAGATACAGTTGAAAATGCTATATAAATATTATGCGAAGTAAACTTCTTTTCAATAAAGAAGTTTAATCAAGAAAAATAATTAGAAGAAAGATTATCGATCTTTTTTGATTAAACTTTTTTCTATCTTGGCTTTTGATTAAAAAAGTTTAGTTTAGAACCACTGGGAGACCTTTGCCTGCTTTTCAGTTTCCCTTCCAAAAATGCTTTCAATGTATTTTTGTGTAAGCTCGAGATTCTGCTTTATGTAATTTGAAACATCGTACTTTCTTGCAAGGGCAAGGGCCGGAGCCATGTATTTCATGATTGATCCTTCTGAAATTGTGAAGATTATCTTTCCACCGCAGGCCGTGCACTTTCCAACAAGAGGGGGACGCCTAAATTTCTTATTGCATCCAACGCATCGGAACTCCTGGGTTGAGAACTTTCTAAGATTACCTCTTATGTCTCTTATGAAGTGCCTTTCAATGACAAGCCTTGCAACATCTGAAACATCAACCGCCCTTATTTTCTCTGCCAGCTCCATCTGCTTCTGAACTTTCTCTTCCATTGTCGGGATTGCTTTGTATGCTGAGTTGACCACTCCGCCATTGATGTCTATGGTGTTGTGGGTGAAGAAAACATTTGTGAAAGGATCAACTCCTGCTTTCAATCTGTTCTTGACATTGTCCAGAAATATTTTTGATGAATGTTCTCCTTTCTCAGAAAGTTCATAGAGCTCAAGAGGATAGGGTCCAAGTTCAAAATCCAAAATCTGATCATCTACTTCTCCTGCATTGATTCTTGAATTCAAAACAAGCGGAGCATCTTGTGTTCCTCCCCTGTGGGCAGGAAGGAATTTCCTTGAGAAGTTTATGAGAACATCGAGAAGAAGCATGACTGCAACCTCATCTCCATCGCAGTTGTGGACCAGGATGTCATTGGCGAAAAAATTGTGCTCCTTTTCAACATTCAGACAATAGCTCTCTTTCTCCCCTATCTGTTCTATTTTTCGTATTTTGGGATAGGCATAATTTTCATCGGAGTCTATTCTCATCCCAATCGGATTTTTTTTGCACAGCTCTTTGAGAATATTGCTCTTTCGTTCAGACAAAAAACCTATTTCTGAAAATTTCTTCACGAAATCAGAGGGGATAATTATCTTTGTTATTCTGAATTTGGGAATTATTCTTCCCTTTTTTATGTAAAACTCCTTGACTTGGGGTCCGGGCTCCTTTTCATAATCATAAAACTTTGTAAATATCCCAAATCTCGATAAGACAAAATTCAAATCATGCTTGAGCCCTTCGCTTACACTGTCGCAAACGACTCTCGTGTCAGTCAAACTAACACTTCCATCTCCCTCGAAATATCCTCGAAGCAGTGAAGCAATCTTCTCTTTTTTCAGATCTAAAAAAACTGCTGGAATTCTTTTATCCTTTGCCTTGCTCCCCATTCCAAGGTAATCAATGAATAGTTCATAGAGGATCCTTGAAGAAAATGTGACTCTGTCTTCTTTATTCTCTGTTGGTTTCAGTCCGAAATGAGAAAGGAAAACTTTTTCAATAAAATCTCTTAATTCTTTTTCATTGGAAGCGATATAAACCTGGTTTAGCCCTTTTCCCTCCTTGATGCTTCTTGAATAGCCCTCTGCGAGGTATAGTCCGAAAATTTCGAGCAACTCCTTGTCTAAAATGACTCTGAGCGGAAGCAAAACATTGTCCCTTTTAGCAGAGATTCTTGCCTCGGAAGGGATATCTTTCAAGGATTTTCCATCTTTTTGCAGGAGTTCTTCAACTAATTTTATTGGAAAGCTGTCCCTTTGATAATAGTTGCTTGCCTTGTCTAATTTCTCAAAACTTTCCAAAAAAGCCCTGACGTTCCTTATCATGACATCTTCCCTTCCCTTGAAGATTTCGGGCAGGAATAATTCATTCATGTCTTTTTCTTCAACTTCTTTTTTATAGCTGATCGAAAGCCTGTCGCCCTCTTTCAAATTGCGTGCTTCTTTTTCCTCTTTCCCTTTTAGGTAAACTCTGTGGTTCTCTGTTAGCTCAATCTCTCTTCCGTCTTCTAAAGTCAATCTTATCATTTCTCTTGGAGAATGTTTTGTAACTTCTTTTATGCCTGTCTTTCCAGTATTGCTCCAGCAGCTAAAATTATCTATTTTCTTTTTTAGCGTGCCATAATTGTCTGCCCTTTCTTCTGGCCGGAGATTCTCGACAAAATCCCCTATTTTTACTATTTTCCATCCATTCCTGTCTTTGATAGTAACATAAGAATTGTATCCCAGGCAATCTCTTCTTACTGCCGCATGGACGTAGGGGGTTGCGAGAATTCCCTGAACCTTTGAAAATCCCACTATTCTCGTTATGACTCCTGCACAATTGTGGGGGGCCATGCAAACGGTCAGCTGTCCCGCAAGCTCATCCTTTGACTTTAGCTCATAGAATGGTTTGAGATTGTAGAATCTCACAAGAAGAGAATCAATGAACCGGGTCATGTTCATGAAAACAGTGTCGGCCTTTTCATCATCGGAATCAGGACAGGATGGAAGAATGATGTCGTGGGGCTTCAACTCAAGAATCTGTTCTCCATTCTCAAGGGGCTTTCCCTCAATGTCCTGGGAGTAACCCAATTCGATCAGTCGGCCTATTGACGTTCCAACTTCTTTCTGCTTGAAGTGGGTGATTGGAAGTTCCGTTGCGTCATATCTTATTGTTCCGTCCTTGTTTACGTGAAGCCCGTACTTCGCTCGAAGGATTCCTTTTGAAAGATGCTCAATTGCGTGCTCTGAGGAGGTTGTTCCCCTTACTCCTTTTATGAGAGCAGGAAGGTCGGCCTGGGTGAATCTCAGCTGTTTCAAACTTGAATCAATATATCCTTTGATCTCAATTCTCTTTTTCATGTAGGGCTTGACTTTTCCGGCAAGGATTCCTCCATGGACAGGACAGACCTCCTGAACCATCCTCATGCATTCGGGACAGTACATGAGTTTCTTTGTCTGTTCTCCGCAGGTTTCACAGATAAAATAAATTGTTTCCTTCTGGCATTTCTCACAGTGATAAATTGGGAAATCAGACTCTATCTTTCCCTCTTCCGTTGCTGCCTGGAAACTCCTGAGCCTTCCTCCCTCCTCTCCGACAGGAAACAAAACGTGGGGGGATCCTATAAGCTTTCTGAGCTTTGCCTTCTCTGGTCGGCCCATTCTTGCTCCGATCCATGTTCCTGCCTTGTCCTTTATTTTATATTTTGAAAACAGATTTACAATTGAAAGGATGTCCAATTCAGATTTCAGCTTTTCGATTATCTCATTGATTCTGTCTGAAAAGTTTTCTTTTGTTATTCCGAGATTTGCGAGCAGGGCTCGGGATTCAATGTGGTCAAGAACCACTCTGTTGTCATTTATTGTGTGCTCTATTCCAAGAATCTCAAGGCATCTCTTTCCCAGGGAGAATGTTTCCTTTGAAGTGGGATCGTAGGGGAAAAGAAGAACATTGTCGAGTGTCGCTGTTTTAAGCCATTCCATGAGAGAATTCAATTGCGCTTTGTCAATCTGGGTCCAATAGTAAATATAAGTTGGATGAAGAGGGATCTTGAATTTCTCGGAAAGGAATGTTGCCTTGTCAAAATCAACCTGCTCTCTGTCCACTGCAACCACCTCTCCTGTTTTCTCTGCCTCTTTCTTCAGTTCAAGCTCCCACCACTCTTCCACATAGGGCGATTTGAGAAGCTCGTAGTTTCTGTTGATGACATCTCCAAGAGAGAAAAGAATATCTCCGAGGTAAAGTATCTCTGTAACCTGGGGATAAAGTTTCTTTGCTTCAATAAAATTCCTTGGCCTTCTGACTGAGCCGTCAATGAGTTTTACTATTGGTCCGTCCAGGGAATCGCATACCGTTACGGCGCATCCCTTTGTTGGCTTTTCAACTTTCAACTGGGTTCCATTGGAAAGGAAGCAGTTAGACATTGCCATGGTCATGGGGCTTACTGAAGTTGCGGAGAATCCGCTTACCCTGCTTCTACCATATCGGAATCTGAATCCTCCGGATCTGGAAGGATGGCTGTAGACTGGCCTTCCGGCAACGAGATCCTTGATGTAGGTTGGGGAAGAATCGGCAGAGCCCTTCTCTCTTTTCTTGTGAAGCTTGATGTAGTCATCCAAGAAATCAAATCCTGTTATTTGGAATCCTTTGCTTTTCAAAGCATTGTACAATCTGAAACCTTTCTGGGCTTTCTGCGCTAGACCCTCAGAGAAAATCAAGCACATCCCTCCCCTTATGCAATTTGATTCAACCCTTGGGAGATCTTTGTAGTTTGAAACTTCTTTCTCTTCCGTTGGGTCTCCGGCAATCTGGATTGGGAGATTCTTTGCAAGGAATTCTATCTCCTCTTCTGTTGGAAGATATTGGAGATTGGTTACTCTTTCATGATAATCGTAGTTTTCAGTTATGTATCTTTTGACTTCTTTCTCATCGGGATCATATTTGGCATAGCCGAATGTTTCTCTCAGATAATCTATCAACATCAAAACCATGCATGATGCAGTTGTTCCCGCGCTTCTGATTGGTCCTGAAAAATATGGAATAAAATAATCCTTTCCGTCCTTTGTCTTTCCCAGCTTCAGTTCTGTGAATCCCTCAATTGGTGAGGAAACTACTCCCAGGGTGATGTAGGCGAAGCCAACTCTGATTCCGGCATCTATGGCCTGCATGAGATTTTCAAATTTGCAGAACTTTTCCTTTGCAATCTCTTCAGCAATCTTGAATGGAACGGCCATGTCAAGGGCTCCATACTGTTTTTCAAGCTCAAGTATTCTCAAAACAATATTTTTATCGCTAAGTTGGGGATAGATTGTTGATATCAGTCCGAGAGATTTTTCTGCAAGGTTTGCTGCTAGTGGAATCTCTACCTTGGAAACGGGATCAAAGCCTCTGGCTCTCGCTTCATTGGCGATGTCGTAGGATATTTTGACTTTCGTTTCAAGTTCCTTGAAGTATTTTTGCATTTTGTTTTATTCTCCTTTGTTTTTTAGATATTTTTTAGCTGAAGTCAATGATGTTGACCTTTCCTGTCTTGAGATTGAGGATTGGAACCTTACATGGATCGGGATGATTTCCGACCTTCTCCTCAAATTCGGTTATGTGCTGCCAGCAGGATGAAGCAACAAGGAGGATTGGGCCGTAATAGTCAATGTCGGGTCTGTGAAGATCTCCTGATGCAAAAACATCTGGAATCTCTCTGATGACAAGAGGATCTATGTCTGGAAGAGGAAGATGGTCTGTTGTTGAATGGGATGGGGCAATGTGCCTCTTTCTCAAAAGATGCCTTGAAACTTTTGTGGGGTTGTCGTGGGCTCTCGTAGTTCTAAGTTCTTCAATATCTTCAATCAAGGAGTGGAAGCTCGCTCCGTGATACATGAAAACTTTTATTCCTTTTTTCTGGGAGGTTTTTGCAATCTCCACCATGGCAGGATTGCTTACAAGAACAAGATTTGGAATGTGATAGAGGTCTTCGGCATACTCCCTGTCAATCGGAGGCTGGGGCTCAGCAATTCTTGAGGCATCGTGCTGTCCAGGGCACATGAAGATTGTTATGTCCTTTCTGATTGTGTTGAGATACTCTGCAAGCTTTTTGTATTGAAGTTTCAAATCAGTGATAAGGAGCCTGTCTGCCTGTCCTGGATAAACTCCCACTCCATCAACAGTATCTCCTATGATGAAAAGATATTTGATTTTCTTGCTGAGCTCTTTTTGATCTTCATTCCCAACATCCCCGTTCAGCCAACTCAGGAAATTTACAAACTTGTCTTCTATGAATTTGTTTGAGCCTATGTGGATGTCAGAGGTGAAGACAGCATATTCCTCTTCCGCAGAGGAATTTCTTACGCTTCCAGTGATATCTGGGAAGATGATGTCCTTTGCAAAGATGATCTCGTTGTTTCCATTCCCATTTATCCCAATCACCTCATCCATTACGATGCTCTTTGATTTCTCAATGAGTTCTGGCTTGCTATTGTGTATGAGAACGGTTATCTTTCCGTTCAGGTCTTCAAGTTCCAACATGACATTTTTGTTTTTAGTGGTCCTTTTGTTGGCAACCATTCCGATTATGGAGATATCCTGCTTTTGATTTGAAATTTTTCCAATGGAAGTTAATTTTGTGAGGCTTCCGTGGCTCTGGAGTATTTTTCTCAGCTCCTGGAATCTTGCCTGGAAATATTTTGTGAAGTCTTCAACCCCTATCTTCTTTGGAAGGGTGTCCCAGGAACTGATTACCCTGAACTTTTCTCCTTCCATCATCCTCTTTTCTTCAGGAACTTCTGGCTTTTCTGGAATAAACGCTTTGAAATAGAGTATGGCCTGCTCAATCCCGGGCCTCAGCTCATCACTAACGGAATTTTTCATGAATTCAAGCTTCGCAGTGATCTTCGGGGCATGCTCAATGACTGCATTTTTGGAAAGAAAATTTATTCCGCACTGTTTGATGACCGGAGCAAGGGGATAGTCTATTTTAACGAGCTCCTCTGTGAGAGAGCTCTCCACCAAAATCCTTTCTGTTAGAAAATTTTTTGCGTCATTTATTATCATTATTTCAGTCCCAGGGAGTTGTAGATGATTTCCTTAGTCCTGTCCATCAGCGGAGGAGGAATCAAAAGAGAAATCTCCCTTGTCCTTCCGTAACGTCCTTGACTAATCACTTTGGCGTTTATTATGCCGAGCATGTCAAACTCAGCAATTATATCTCCAACTCTTCTCTGGGTCAGAACTTCTGTAGTTGTTTGGGCACAGAAGCTTTGATAAATGTCGAATATGTCTCCGGTAAATATTTTGTCTCTTTTCTTGTCTGTGAGATTGATTATGGAAAGCAGAACCAGCTGGAATTGCTTTGGCTGCGTTGAGATTATGTCTAAAATCTTGTCCTTCTCTATTTTTTCTTTGGCTTTGTCAATGAATTCCAGAGTGACTTTTGCAGAACCTTCTCTTTCAGAGATCTCTCCGGCAATTCTCAGCAGATCAAGAGCTCTTCTTGCGTCTCCGTGTTCCCTTGCGGCATAGGCTGCGCATTTTTCTATGACTCCTTCGGCAATAATGTCTTTCTTGAAGGCCATTTCTGCCCTTTCTCTCAGAATGTCCTGAAGTTGGATTGCATTATATGGTGGAAAGACTATTTCTTCTTCAGATAGGGAGGATTTTATTCTCGGATCTATGTTTTCTAAAAATTGAAGGTCGTTGCTTATTCCAACAACGGAAATCTGGGCATTTTTCAGCTCAGCATTCAATCTTGTAAGATTGTATAGGAAATTGTTGTCCACTTTCTTAACTATCTGGTCAACTTCATCAAGAACAATGATAACCAGCTGTTTTTTCTTGTCAATCTCATCTATGAACTTATTGTAAATCTGGTCTGTTGGCAATCCTGTGGAAGGAACAGGGAAGCCTATTTTTTTCAGAAGCTCTGCCATTATTCTATATTCTGTGTCTGCAACTTTCTTGAGCTTGCAGTTGATGTATTCAATGATAAGAGGAAGATTCTGCTCCTTTGCTCTCTTCAGCAGCTCGTCTTGGATGTACTGCACTGAAAGGGTTTTTCCTGTTCCTGTCTTGCCATATATGAAAAGGTTTGATGGTTTCTCCAGTCTCAGAGTTGGCCCTAGGATTGCTGCTATTTGTTTTATCTGCTTGTCTCTGTGCGGAATGGTTTCAGGAGTATAATTTGTCTGAAGAACGCTTTTAGAATTAAAGATAGAGTTTGTTGCGAATGAGTCGAAGATCTTATCCAGTTTGATTGCCAATTTTCTTTGTCCTCTTTTTTGAATATACAAAAATGCTTCTTTTCTTTTATAAATATATTGGAATTGAAATATAATGCATTGTACCTTCATTTCCAATGGAATAGCATTAAATCAAAATTTGTTCCAAAAGTGGGAAGAATTAGAGAGGAAACTGCCCTCTCTCTCCTTCATTTCCTGTGGAACTAATTAATCAAAATAGCGTCGATTAATTGCATTCATATAATATATAATATATAATATATAATATAAATATTTATAATATAATATATAATATAAAAAAATAATTTTACACTTTCTTTTTAAATCTTTTTGATATCTCCATGAGAAATGATAGGGAGAGGGTTAGTTTATTCCTAAACTTCGCTTTAATGATTTAAAGGCTCAATATTTGTTTATTACTATGGAATATAGAAAAGTTTATAAAGAATTTTTCTTAAATTAGAATATGGTGATCGAGAAAAAACCTTTAAAAGAGATTTTATTGAAAAACGTTGTTACAAAGGAAGGTAGAAGGCTCGGAGTCGTTCGAGACATTGCCTTTGAAGTAAAAACAGGTGAATTAATCAGCCTAATTTTAACTTCGCCAACAGCCTATGCGCAATCTCTGAATTTGGAAAGGACAAAAGAAGGAGATCTTCTTATTCCTTACAGCTCCATAATTGCAATAGGTGACTTTGTAGTTGTCAGCGAAGAAGATATGAGTTAAGTTTCTTATTAGCTCTTACTAAAGGTAAACAAAAATGGCTATTATTGGCTTTTCATTAACTAAGATTCTACTAGAAAGAAAGGAAACTCCAATTAGAAAGCTCGAGGTCAAGTCAAAGCTTCACATGGTTTCTATGGAAAAGCAGGACATGGCCCTTATTGAAGGTAAGGACACACTAAAATTTAATTTTGAATATGATATTGAGTATTCTCCTGAACTGGCAAATATTTCCTTCAAAGGATTTGTCCTTTTCGCATCCGATCCAAAGAAGACAGATGAAATTCTTAAGGGATTCAAGAAAAATCACACAATAGACAAGGAGATTCAAACACAAGTTTACAATTTCATATTCACTAAGTGTAACATAAAGGCCCTTCAGCTTGAAGAGGAATTCAATCTTCCACCGCATCTTCAACTTCCACAGATCAAGGTAGAAGACATTAAAGACAAGAAGTGATTTAAACAGTTTTCTCAACTTTTTCTTATTATTCCTCAGTGGAAAGAAATGTTTATTAATCGCCTCTGATTTTGTATTATATGGATAAAGAGAGATTGGTTTCTGTTCAGAAAAGACTTGCTGAGGACATCAGAAGAGGCACCAGAAAGAGAGATTTTTCACCATTTGACATCTATCAATTCATTGACAAGGATGAAAAAGAAGCATTCCTTGAGGAACAGGCGGATGAGAAGAAAACCTCTGCCCAGGATGTGATGGGTTTGCTGCTTTCAGCAAAGAAGGAAATAATAATTTTCGCAGGAAATCTCAGCTGGATCACAATAACAAGCGGCGGAGTGAAAATCATTGATGTCATAAGAGACCAGGCCAACAAGGGAGTTTCAATAAAAGTCCTATGCGGAATCCATCTTCCTGCCGTAGAAAACATAGAGAAGCTAATCGCATTAAACAAGAAATTGAAGAACAAAATAGAGATAAGGCATTCCTTCCAGCCTCTGAGAGCGATAATTGTTGATGACAAGGTTGCCAGACTGAAAGAGATAAAGAGCCCAAGCGACTATGAACAGGAACACAAAACAAAAACGTTCATCTTCTACACCCTCTACGATCCAGTATGGGTGAAATGGCTGAAAGATGTTTTTCACAGCTACTTTGATTCGGGAGACTATGCCGAAGCCAGAATAAGAGAATTGAAAAGCATTCAGAAGATAAAGTAAATTTCTTTTTTAGAAAAAAAGAACTTTAAGTAAGAAAAAACTATTCTTCAAAGAAGTTTAATCAAGTAAACTTCTTTTCTCAATTCTCTAATTAGCAAGAAGTTTAATCAAAAAATATTAAATCCCTCTTCTTTCGTTAACATTTCTTTCCAAGAAAGGTTAATAGGCAATCTTAAAAACCCAAAAGCCTCTAATCTCCCATGGCAAAGGAGTTGAAGTTTGAGGACAAATGGGTTTACCTTTCTCTTGCAATCGGAGCGCTGTACTATGTTGCCTACTATTTCAAATTTCCAAATTCCTACAGCACAGTTGTTTCATTTGTTATGCTTACTCTATTGATAAGAAATTTCAAGAAAATTGAAGGATTGAAGGTAATAATTTATTCTCTGATAATCTCCATTATGACTCTTGCAATTTCCATGATCGGCTATCAATCAATAATGGCAAGTCTGGTCATGCTTTCATTGAATCTTGCTGTTTTCCTTCTCATGATTTTCGGATTGAAGGGACTTAGAAAATGGGGATTTTATCTTTCAATTGTAATGTTTATAATAGGCTTTGTTGCAATCTTTAGCAACATTATCGGCTATGATGTGCAGTATTTCAGCTGGACTGCTCCAAATATAGTTTACAATTTGAATATGATCTCCTCACTGGCTTTCTCCATGACTTCAACTTATTTCTTAATTAAATTCAGAAAATCATTCAAGTAAACTTCTTTTCTCAATTCTCTAATTAGCAAGAAGTTTAATCAAGAAATATCTTAAAAGAATAAATTGGCCCAACTATCTCATTATAGCAGCAGATAGAAAATAACGGGCAACATAAGGCAGCCCATCAAATGCATTTTTTAATCTAGAGCTACTTTCAAAAATAAATGTTCTAAAATAGGGATTTCTCACTTCAATAACTTTTCGAGACCGGTAGAAGCAGTATGACCCAATAAGTTCAATACTAATGAATTATACAAAATCAAATAACCAGTTCTTTCAGCGGTATGCTTGGCTTTTTTACTAAGATCAAATCTTAAAAGAGTAGACCCTACGAATTCATCCAGATAAGGGAGATTATTTGTAACATAACTGAAAAGCCCTAAGACCGGAATATAATCTCTGCCTTTAATCTCAATACTTTCAGTATTTTCCATTTTTATCATTACATCTTATGCTTTTTAAAGATTCTTATAGGATTAGATAGAATATCACGGGCAACATCAAACAGCCCATCAAATGCATTTTCTTTATTCCCGTCTCATTGGCGAAGATTCCAAGGGCGGTTGAGGTAACCAAAATTATCAAAGAATATGGACCAGAAATGATTATTGAAAGCGCAACAAGCAGCAGAATGACTCCAAGGTTTAGGGCGCCATAATTTATTCCAGATATTTTCTCTGAAAATGCCTTTGAGAAGCAAAGGGAAAGAATAAGGGCAATGCTTCCGGACACAAGCATGGCTGCAATCAAAAGCCAGAGAGAGTAAATGTTCAATTCAAGAAGCTTTCCGATTATCACAGATGCTCCAGACCTTCCTTTCTGGATTATGTAGAGCGAAACAAAATTCAATCCAGTCACAAGAGTCCCAATTATTCCAAGAAGAAGGAGAAACCCCCTTTCTTCAATTTTAGAAAAGGAACTTCCAAGCACGGCTGCCTGGGATGCTCCGAGTCCAGGAAGGAAAGAGCACAGTGGCGCTGAGACTATGGAAGATTTTATTGCGGTGGCAAAATCTTTTTTATTTAGCGGCTCGCAGTCAAGATTTTGTTTTGGAATTCTCTTTTTCTCCTTCAAACTCACAAAAAGTATTGACATACCAAACAAACCAGTCAAAAGGGGAAACAGGGGCTCTTTTATCATAGAAAAGTCCAAAGTGAACACTCCGAGTATTCCTGAAACTATGAAAACAAACAAAGCAATCAGCTTTTTATCAATTCCTTCCTCTTTCCATATCAAAAACCCGGATGCGGCAATCAAGATTAATGGGACAAAGGAGGAAGAATAGCCATAGATCGGAGGGATTATGAAAATAAACAGAGGAGTGAGGATTATTGTGAGAATTATTCCTATAAATGAGCCGATTGCCGTAAGTCTGACTGCTTCGTAGCCTCTTCCCTTCAAAAGAAGCCTGTGGCCTGGCAGGATGGAGAGGGCAGTTGATTCCTCCGGAGCACCAAGAAAGATTGACGGAATGAAATCAAGGAAGGAATGGGAGATGGCCATGGCAACTATGAAAACCCCGAGAACAATGGGAGAGGTGAACTGAAGAAGAATTCCGGAAACGGCAAACAGCATGAGGGCAACAAGATTAATGTGGATTCCAGGAAACAGGCCGGTGATTGTTCCCGCAACTATTCCAAGAAGAAGGGCAAGGAATATTTCTACAATCATTTTATCTTCTATAAATTAAGTGTCTAGGTCATACTATCCTGGTTAAATTATTGTTTAGAACTGTTGGTTTCATTGCTTCAATTTCATCGGTATAACTTAATTTAGGGGGAGGATTTAACAAAAATATCTTTTTGTTTAGGACATACGCAAAGGCCATTTCAATCAGAGTATTTCCCCCAATGTAATTCTTAATGTTGTTTTTATCCTTATTTATGACAATTATTGCATCACACTTCTTTATTTCTTCATAATAGCTCTTCAGGGGATCTATTTTTAACTTTCTCCATTTATCCTCTCCCTTTATCTCTCCTGAGGCATGTTGTTCAACATCATCTTGAATTATGACTTTGTGTTTTAATGCTTCAAGTTCATTTTTTATTATGATCATATCTTTAGCAAAAGCCATGCTGCTGCAAATTGCAATTTTCATATCTCTAATAAAACCACCTGATTTTTAACCCTTTCTAAAAACCAGATCGTTATTTGGTAGAAAATAATCCTATCACCCTCATTTTCAGCCTTTCTCTCTTTTAGTTGCTTTTTTCCAATCCGAATATTCGCCCGGTAACCTATTCATAACTAAATATAAATAACGGAGAGCTATTAGGAAGACTATGAAACAAAATAGAAAACCCCGGGTGACTGAACGGGGCAACAGCCCTCTGGACAAAATAGTTCAGACCGTTCTGCCATACTCCCTTGTAAATTTTTTAAACAGGCAGATTGTCAAGACAGATTATGTTTACCTTAATATCTGGAGCGCTGTTCACTTTTGTTCTGGGATACTCTTCTTTTTCATTTGGAGCATTTTTTCCAGCAATTTCTTTCTGGGCTTTTTCATATGGCTTGCCATTCACACCCTCTGGGAGTTATTAGAATTCCTGCTGGCATTCAAGGGACTTTATCCTGCATTGTTCCATGAAGAATTTGTCGATTCCATATGGGACACAATTGTAAGCCTAGCCGGATACGCAATGATATGGCTACTATTTTGAATTTCTCTTGTAGAAAGAGAGTATGCTCAAAATAGTTATAATTGATGCAATTGAAAATAAAAGCCAATTGTAATTTGCTGGAATGTAATTGGACACCATTTCAATGAATCTGGGATTTGTTTGAAGGGTGAAGAATGATTTTGCAAATCCGTTCTTGAATATCAAGGCCCCATAGTCATAGAGCCAGGAATAGAGAAAAATAACCGTTGCAGCAATGAATCCAAAGCATTCCATTCCACAGAACCTTCTTAGCTTCTTCCTATCTTCAAAATCAATAATCAAGAATGCAATAATTATAAAAAAGAGGGAACAGATTACCGGAGTGATGACAGGTCCGACCCATGGCCAGGGAATCAAAAACAAAAGATCCCAGGTGAGAAGTGATGCGGGCCAGTTAAGGGTTAGCTTAAGGAATATATAATAGGAAATATCCCAGACTGCGAAGGCGTAGAGGAAATAGGCAAATCTCACATAAAGCTTCTTTGCCGCAAGGCATCCGATTGTGACGAGCATGATAATTGTAGCAAATTCTCTGAGCCATTCTATGCTCAAAATGGAAGGGGTGATGAAACCCAGAAGAGGGAATTTGAATCCCGCAGGATAGAACAGATCTCTTAGATAAACAACAACTGCTGCCTCAAGAAAACCCATGGCAATTGCGAAGATTGTAACGATCCATACTGTTTTCACACTCTCTTTCTTCATAGAATAATAAATCAGAAGGGATATTTAATTCTAACTGTCAATGCCGGCCTTCAGAGCATTCTGCTGGCAAAGCTCACACCAATAATTCTTTACGCAGCTTTTTGCGGCAGAGTCATCTTTGTATTTTTCAAAGATGTTCAGCTTCTCTTCAATCTGTTTGTCTCCCATCCCTCTGAAATTTCTTATGCTGAATGAATTGTCTCCTGAGATTTTTGCAAGGAAATAATTCCCCTCTCTGTCCACATAGCCTATCTCGGAGCTTTGGGTCTGCCCAACAAAATAAACAAAGTCTTCCTCTTTCTTCAGCGGTGTTTTTTGAAGATAGGACAGGAGAATGTCTTTGAAGTCGCTCGTGGAATACAGGCCGTCGATTTCGCTATAATTCAAATCCTCATTTATTATCATTAGAGGGGTTTGATAATTCCAAAGCTGCTTTTCATTGTAGCCCTTTTCTCCATGGTCTGCAAGGATTACGATGGTGGTGTTCTCAAGAAGATTGTTTTGTTTCAGGTAGCCATAGAGCTCGAGAAGATAGTCATTGTAGTATTTGGTTCTGGTATCATGAAATCTTTCCTCGTAGGCCGTTCCATGGCCGTAGATGAATTCCTGAACCATGAAGAGGCCAGCAGGATTTGAATTATTTATGAGGCTTTTCACATCTTCAAGAATAATCTTGTCTTCACACCCCTTTTCATATTCAAAATCCTCTGGGCAGAAGAATCCCGTGGCATTTCTGTCTGGTTTGAGGTAGGTGACCTTTGTCCAATTGTAGATTCCCATAATCAACCCCGCAGTGTAAACAGAGGAGACTGCATTGGTCTCATAGCCATTCCTGTTGAAAAGATTGACAAGATCATTTGTTCCAAGAACAAATCCGTAGTATTTGTTCCAATTGTCCATGTAGCATTCGTAGGGGATGAAGTTTGAGTTGAGCATGGTCCAGATGGCAGTCATGCTGTCCTGGTCGTTGGTATAGTGATTAGTGAATATATTTGTGCGGGGTTTCACCATCTTAAAGAAGTTTTGATCTTCTGGAATCTTGTTCATGTCTTCAATGAATGTTTTGTAGGATGTCTGTTCCAGGACAAACATCAGAACCCTCTGGTTTTTTGGAAGAGCATGTTCAGAATAATTCCTTATCTGCTTGTCAAACAGATTGGAGGAATAGTTTGTCTCAGAAACCGTTTTTGCTGTCAGGGCTATCTCCTTTATTGAATTCCCAAAGAATTTTTCATGGAGTGTGGTAACATAGATATTTGAGACAGAATCGAACTTGAAAAGAAAGATTACAATTGATAGAAGGGCAATCAGGACAAGCAATTTTTTCAGATAGGATTCAATGGATGCAAATTTTTTCAAATCTATGAATGAGAGAGCAAGAATGGCAATCAGAATGATCGGGCCAAGTATGAAATATTTCAGGGGGATGAGGCTCTTGAAGAAAAATCCAATGACTCCCAGATTAAAATTAGACAGGGAATACTTCATGACAATGGAATCATTAAAGAAAAAAGAATTCAGAACAAATACTCCCAGGTTGAAGAGGAAGAGAACATAGAAAAGAAGATAGGTCCATGCCCTGGTCGATTCTTTTCTTGAGATTATCTGCTTGTCTGCAATGAAAAGAAGGCAGTAGATTATCAGAAGGAAGGTGAAATCCAGAAGGGAATTCAGGAAAACGGCAAGATAGTTGTTTGAAAAGAACAACTTCACAACAAAAAGGAAGATTCCTGAAAGGAGCATAAGCTTGTAGGGATAGTGTTCCAGGGTAAAAAATTCATCGAAGCCCATATTGTCAGAAATTAACAGTAAACTCTTAAATCTTTTGCTGGCCCTAGGCCTTTACCATCTTGAACAAGGCAGCCTTCTTTCCTGAAACAAGAATGTTGTATGTTCCTTCTATCCTGAATCCCGTCTTCTTTGCCAATTCGGGAGTGATTTCTTTCTGGGAGGTCAGAAGAACAAGAGTTCCGCCGGGCCTAAGGGCTCTCAGGAATTCTTTAAACATTCTTTCATAGAAATCCTTGGAGTTGATCTTCTCATAGATGCCCCAGGGAGGGTCGGTAACTATCTTGTCAATTGAGCCTGCTGGGATCCTTGAAAGGTCAAGGGAGTTGGATGACACAATTTCAATCTCCTTTCCCTTAACTTTTTGCTTAAGATTGAAGACCTTTGTCCGGTCACTGTCTATGCCTATGATCTTCCTGTGGGGCATCTTTGCCCTTTCAATGATAATTGAACCGTAGCCACAGAATGGATCCATCATGGCATCTTTTTTATTTGGATCGGAAAGAAGGCACATGATGTTTGAAATCTCTGGCCTGAGCTCTCCCTTCTGCAGAACCTTTTCATAGGCCCGGTGCTTTGTGAGTCTCATCATAAAAATTCCAATGCTTTCGCTTCTCTGCAGAAACCAGAATTCTATGTCGGGAGCGCTTCTATCCACAACCAATCTTTGCCTGGCGATCTTATTTTCAATCTTATCAACAAGTTTCTTGTCCGCAGAGATAAGCTGGTTCTCCTTTGAGGCGATTATCCTGAAGGTTTTCCCCTCATTTGATTTTCCAAGCATTTCTGAAATCAAAGGTCCGAGGCTTTTGTCATCAAGGCTTCCCTGGATCATGTCATCTATGTCTCTGGGATCTTCAAAGGTCTTGATGACTTCGAAGGAATTGTTGAAAAATCTAAGATTCTTTATTGCGTCAATGTTTGAGAGGGTCTCATAGAGGATTGCTCCATCCAGAAGACGAATCACCTTCAGCTCTCTGACATTCTTTTTCAGAACAATCTGGATAAAGTCCTGGATTCCAGATATAAATGTTGAAAAATAGGTTGCCATTTTAGATCAGTTTTCTGAGCTTGCTTATCTCAATTTCCAAAATTCCATGGTATTCATTAACCTTTCCAATGGCCTCATAGCTTCCCTGACTGATATTCAACTTTTCATAGCTGAATGCGTAGATGTTGGATGAATCATCCTTTATTGTGAATGAGGTAATTGTTGAATGCTTGATTTTTGAGATTTCTCCAACAACCTTTACCGACTGGCCCACCATTCCACTGTCAATTCCTGAAATCTTCATCATTTTTGGCTCAAGCATTCCGGAAAGGAATATTATTGCGACTATTCCAACTATTGCGGTGCCAAGGGCAAGGGTTTGCAGCTTTGACATATGCTTCATATTACAATCAAATATAAAAACACTTTTGTCGAGGAGTTAGGATGTCAATTGCATCATGGCTGTTCGGGAAGAGGCCAATAAAAAGAGCCTCTGCAAAGCTCAGGCTGTATTCCATGAGAAAGGTTGATTCTAAAACCATCTTCAAGATTGAAAAGAGACAGTCTTTTTTTGAGCATTTCAGGGTTCTGCTTGATGAGATGGGTTTCAATGATGTCAAGACCTGGCATTACGATCCTGCGCTCAACAGAGAATTTCCCATGGGGAAGCTGGTAAATTTCTGCGACACATTCAAGGGAAAAAACAGCGAAATTGACCTAATATTCACTCAGGACAGAATAATCATAGTTCTTAGGGCTTCGGATTCTGTGAGAAGGAAGTTTGTTGAAGAACTTTTAAAATTCTGCGAGTGGTTTGAAACAAAGAAAAGAATACAGCCGCTCAGAAGGAATTTCTAATCTTGTTTTATATCATCCCAGGGCCTGTGAAGATGGTTTACTTTAATATTTGAATCTAAAAACAATCCGTATCCAAGATTCTTTGCATCTAGGCAGAAAAGAAAGTCATCAAATGCTATCTTGCCTCTTTCAAATCTGAATTTAATCTTTTCAAGCACCTCTCTATGAATCAAGAGGCAGCCAACTCCAAATGCTCCAACAGAAATTGTCCCCTTTCTGAGCACCTCATGCGGATTTGCTCTTTTTACTCCCCCTTCCTGCTGCAGATAAACAATTGGCAGTTCAAGGACTATGTCATTTATCTTTTTGGTTTCATTATCCTGGACCCTCATACCCATATTTTTTGAGTAGTATGCTGAAATAATCTTTTTATTCTGATTAAGAAGCCGGACAAGAATGTCCTCCTCAGGAATTATGTCCTGTTCCAGGGAAAAGAAATAATCATACCTTTCTCTTAGGGCTTTTTCTCTGAGAACATTTCGGGAATCCATAATTCTTTGTCTTACATTTTCCACATAGGGGCTCCTTACAATATTTGCTCCTTTCAGTTGCATTTTAAGATAAAAATCTTGGGTTTTTGAATTGTCAACAAGCAAATAGTCCGCCTCATGGCCCTCTTTTCTTGAGAATTCAATGATCTTCTTGACAGCTTTCAGCCACAGATCAATGCAATATTCATACCGTTCATAGGTGGGGCAACCAATCAAAATCTTCATGATTAATCACAATGGATTAGTTTTATAAACGTTCCAGATATCGCCTCATTATGTACTTTCATCTCATAAACACAGTGAACTGCAATTCAGAATGCAGATACTGCTTCAAGAAAAGCATGGATGACTTTGGAAATGACTTGAACGACAGATTCAAATTCGAGCTTGTTCCGGAAAAAGTTTCCTATTCTGTTGATCAATTGAAGAAATTTCTAAATCGGTCAAAGGAAAAACACACTCTGACATTCTACGGGGGAGAGCCTCTGCTCAATATGGACTGGATAAGGAGAGTGATGGACAGCGTGGATGCAAGATTCATGATTCAGACTAATGGAAAGCTGCTGGACAAACTTGAAAGCCGGTACGTGAACAGGTTCGAGGTTATTCTGATTTCACTTGATGGTACAAGGGAGATAACGGACGGGAGCAGGGGAGAGGGAACCTATGACAAGGTTGTTGCCAACATAAACGCCATCAGAAAGAACGGATTCAAGAATGAGCTGATTGCAAGAATGGTTGTGGATGAAACATCCGCAAATCTCACGGACAATGTGAAGCATCTCCTCTCAATCGGATTTGACGCAGTGCACTGGCAGCTGGATGCAGGATTTTATTTCAGCGACTATGAAAAAAGAGATTTCAAGGCCTTTTCCGATCAGTACAACAGCGAAATCAGGAAACTTGCAGATCACTGGGTGGAAACAATGAAGAGTGGAAAGGTTCTGAAGATATATCCTTTCCTGGGGATTTTTGAATCTCTTTTCTACAACAAAAAGGAAAAGCTGAGATGCGGAAGCGGCTATGCCAATTACACTATCACAACCAATGGAAAGATTTCAGTCTGTCCAATCATGCACGATGCCACATTCTTCTATCTGGGAGACATAATAAAAAACAATCCCGATGATCTCAGACAGACATACGTGGACGGATTCTGCGAGAACTGCGACATTCTTGACCTGTGCGGAGGAAGATGCCTGTATGCGAACAAGGCAAGGCTTTGGCCAGAGGAGGGACAGAAAATGATCTGCGGAACTGTGAGAAACCTCATAGAAACAATAAAAGAAAGACTTCCAAAGATCAAAGAGCTCATTGCCAGCGGAGCTGTCCAGGAGAAAGATTTCTTCTACGAAAGGTACAACGGAGCCGAGATAATACCATAAAGTTTAAATTCTATTTTCCAATCGGTTAGACATGGCTAAGAAAAAAGAGTCAAGGACGGAATTGACTGAAGAGCAGAGACTGGAATTAATCACAAGAAATCTTCAGGAAGTCATAAAGCAGGAAGAGCTTGTGGAATTGATAAAATCCAAGAAGGAGATTTCATTATATTGGGGAACAATGCCCACGGGGAGCATTTCCATTGCGTATTTCTTTCCCATGCTCAAGGTTGCAGATTTTTTGAGAGCAGGGATCAGAGTAAAAATACTTCTTGCAGACCTTCATGCGGCACTGGCCGGAGTCCCATGGGATGTTCTTGAGAGGAGATATGCATACTATGAAAAGGCAATAGTCACAATTCTGAAAACAATAGATGTTGACATCAAAAAACTGGAATTTGTCAAGGGAAGCGACATTCAGCTCAAGGATGAATATTTCCATGACCTTCTCAAACTGGCAACCTACACCACTATCAGCGAGGCCAAGCATTCTGCCGCAGAGGTTGTGAAGCTCGGAGACAATCCAAGGATGAGCGGAATACTTTATCCTTTGATGCAGGCTCTTGATGAGGAATATCTGAAAGTTGATATCCAATTCGGAGGAATGGACCAGAGAAAAATAATGGTTTATGCAAGGGAGTATCTTCCAAAAATAAATTACAAACCGAGAGTGGAACTCATAAATCCCATTATCCGGGGCCTTGTTGGAGAAAAAATGAGCTCAAGCATTGAAAATTCAAAGATTGATCTCATGGATGATGAAGAAACTGTAAAGAAAAGAGTGAACAAGGCAGACTGCGTTCCAGGAGATGTGAACAATGGAGTTATGGCTATGCTGCAATATCTTATTTTCGTCATGAAAAAGGACAGGGGAGAAAAATTCCTGATAGAGAGACCGGAAAAATTCGGTGGAAACAAAGAGTACGCTTCCTACCATGAACTGGAGATGGATTATGCTGAAAAGAAAGTCCACCCTCTTGATGTGAAGAATGCGCTTGCCAAGGAGATCAATACCCTTCTTGTTAATTTCAGAAATGACAAATCACTGCATGCGCTTCACGAAGCCGCATACGGAACTGCTTCTAATCTGTAAACATCCATAGAAAAGAAAGGGGTATAAAATGCCCGTCTTTCAGGGCATTAAAATAAAAATTTAAATTATTTTTTTCTTCGGAAATTACTTCTTGTAATTTCTCATAAGCTTGGCGATACCTATCACTAACACTAGAACTGGTACTGTCCACTTATCCAAAAATGCTCCCAGACTTACTCCGAGGGCAGTAAGAACAAGCAGCAAACCAATCAAGGTAACGAGCCATGCAGTTAACTTTGCCATTTAAACCTCCTTTCAGACAGTTTGTAGCTGTCAATAATACCTATTCAAAACAGAATATAAAGCTTATGTCTTCGTCGCCGTTTTCCATTGACTACTACAGAAGTATTAAGAATTCCTATCCGCGGAACTGATTGAGGTCAATCTTCGGGATTTCCTTTGGAGCATTCATTTCCTTTCTCCATTGATTGATCAATTCGAAGGCCTTCAGGCTTGGAATTTTCAGCATGTCCCTCATGTAGACAAGAATCTCGGACTCTTTTTCTTCTCCCTTTTTGAATTTCTGCTCAAGCTCTTCGCAGGTTAGAAGAACAATGGGAGTTTCTGCGGCAATCTGCCATGCGGTTTTGGCTCCGCAGTTCGGACAGAATTTTTCTATGCCCTCAAGTTTGGTTTGGCATCCAGAGCATCTTTTTTCCTCAACCTTCTTCTCTATGACTGCCCTGTATCCCATCTTTCCACCCGATACCAGTCTTGAGAAGGCATCTACGACCTGATCATTCTCCTGATATTTTCTCAGATCTCTGCATCCTCCGCCTGTTAGTGCCATTTGACTTTGAACCTCTCTTTTATGCAAATAAAATCAAAAATGAGTTTAAATTCTTTATGCTAGAAAACTATAATATTTTCTCACCATTTGAGATAGAGCTCGAGAATGTCCCTGTCCTTCAGAACGTGGGTTATCCCCACAATCTGGCCGTCAAATTTGGCAGATTTTCCCCAGACCTTGGCCTTCAGAAATCTGTCAATGTAGTCATTCCTTATCTTTTTTGCGAGGTCCTTGATTGTTGAATCTTTTCTGATGATCATGGGGCGCGGAGATGGCTTCTTTCCAGGCTCCTTTGTATAAACCCTTATGAGGTCGATGTTTTCGAATATCCTTTCCCTCAGGTCATTCAGTCCCTGTCCCGTTTTTGAGGAGATTTTTATGACGGCCAGCTTCTCAAACTTCTTCAGCTCTTCCGGAGAGGTGGTGTCTGCCTTGCTTAGCACAAAAATCTTCCGGGTCATCATATTCTCTTTTTTGAAAAGATTATTCAGGATTATGAGCTGGTCAAGGGAGGTGACGACAACGACAACGAAGTCGGAGGAGCGGGCAATGGCCATCATCTCGCGGTCATCAAGTCTTGCCGGAAGGTCCACCACCTGGACTTTCAAACCCTCAAGATCGAGGGTTCCGATCTCTGGCTCAAAGGTTGTGAATGGAAGATCTGAAATTCTGGGCTTTGCATTTGTGAGAGCGGCGAGAAGGGAACTTTTTCCAGATTGGGTGAATCCGAACAGGGTGACCTGGGCGTCTCCTTCCTTTTTAACTCCGGTGGACTTTCCGCTCTTCTTTTTTCTTTCCTTTTCCGATTCCCTCTTAAGCTTCACAAGCCTTTTGTTCAGTTCTGCACGGAGATTCTCCGAACCCTTGTGCTTGGGGGCGGCGGAAATCATCTTCTGGAGCTTCTCTATCTTGTCGTCCGTGGTTTTTGCATTCAGAAAATCTTCCTCGGCCCTTTGATAGAAATAATCTGCATTGATTGGCATGGATTATCTAGAAATAAAACGGATTTAAACTTTTACCTCAGGCCGTTGCAACGGCGAGCTCAAGAGGACTGGTGTTCTCCACCTCTTCCCTGTTCAACTCAAAATTTTCAACAATGTTCTTGCAGAGGTTCTTGTAGATAAGGCAGTTCTCATACATTCCCGGTCCCTCGAGCACATTTGCCTTGGAATCTTTCATAAGCTTTCTGAATGTTGAGCAGTTTTTGAAATTGTCTTCGGATGGCCACTGATTTCTCATCTTGGCCTTGTCTATGTTCTGGTCCCTGAGGAGCTGCTTCCAGACGGAATAGGCAATGATCCCCTTCTGCTCCTCATTATTGAGATTGATGAAATTTTCCAGGGGGATGATGTGGTAGGTATCGCCGTTTTCTTCCACCCTTATTGCACGTTCACAGCCCCGGAGTATGAATTTATTTTTCTTCCTAAGCCTTCTTATTATTAACTTGTAGGTTCCATTCTCAAGAAGATTTGCCGTGGCAACGGCGGCACCGACATCGTAGCCTGCTTTTTTAGAATCGCAATACTTCTGTCGCTCGATGGCGAATTTCAGCAAAGAAGTATACTCATTTTGATCATTCTCGGGCCTAGAATTTTGAAGGAAGCCATAGACCTCACCAAACCTTTCTCCGGATTTTACCGGGATACTGAATCTTTTGTAGCTCAATTCCAAAAAATCTCTCATTTTCCTATTTTATTTCTAGTGGCACTTTTTCCAATCGTCACTGGATAATAATATATACACTGCTTTTAACTATATAAACCTGGCGGAAAAACGAACTTTCACGGCACTGGGCAAAATGTTATAAACGCCCATTTATTTCATAGTTCATGACAAAAGGGAGTGATAATTTCTACAAAACTATTCTGCCAAACGGCATGACTCTGATTTTTGAGAAAAGAAATGTTCCAATAATATCCACCATTGCTGCAACGAGATTCGGAGGAGCCTATGAATCCGACAAAATCAAGGGAATCGCGCACTTCATAGAACATTCTGTTTTTGAAACCGCCAGAAGAACTTCAAAGGAAATAAACCTTGAAATTGAAAAGAAGGGCGGAGAATGGAACGCATTCACATCGGAGGAGGAGACGGCCTTCTGGATAAAAATGGATTCAAAGCACTTTGATCTTTCCATGGACATCATCTCCGACATCCTGCTCCATCCTGCATTCACGGAAAAGAATTTCAAAAAGGAAAAGGGGATAATCCTCCAGGAAATAAAGATGTATCACGACATTCCCAACTATCATGTTCTTGATCGGTTGAAGGACACACTGTATCAGAAACCCTTTGCCATTCCAATAATCGGAACGGAACAGATCATTTCAACGGTCCCTAGGAAAACACTGGTGGACAATCACGACAAGTATTACATTCCCTCAAACATGGTTCTCTCGGTTTCTGGAAAGGCCGAATTTGAAGAAGTAAAAAGCATGGCTATGAAATATTTTCAAAAGAAGGCTCCAATGACCAGATTCGAAGTTCCATTCAAAATCAATCCCCTGAACACCGTTAGGGAGGTTGTTGAAAAAAGAAAGAACATTGACCAGGCACATCTTGCTCTCGGATTTACTGTTCCAACAAGGACTGACGCCGGAAGATATGCCTCGGAAGTTTTCAATACTTCCCTCGGGGTCGGAATGTCTTCTCCGCTTGTTCAGGAAATAAGGGAGAAGAAAGGTCTTGCCTATGATGTGAGAAGCAATCTTGACCAGGGAAACACTTTTGGATACTGCTATATCTATGCCGGAGTAAAGAAGGAGTCTGTCGGAGAAGTAAAGGAAATAATCCTAGGGGAAATAAATAAGCTTTCAAATCTTCAAAAGAGAGATTTTGAGGAAACAAAGGAACAGCTCATAGGCAGATATTATCTGGAAATGGAGAACAGCATGAAGACTGCCCAGAATCTGATGTATGAGGAACTGACTTCGGGGGCAGAGGAATATTATAAATATCCTGAAAGGATATCTGATGTGAAGCTCGGTGATGTTCAGAAGCTTGCAAAAATAAAAAACTATGGCTCGGTTGCAGTCATACCAGAATAAAATGGCAAAATCAAAACCAAAACAAAAAATGAGCAGTGTGCTGAAGCTCCTCATCCTCTCAGACTTCCTCCTCTATGTCGGACTTGGACTGACATCAAGCCTCTCAGCAATTTACATAACCAATGACCTGGTTGGAGGAACAATTGCGGCAGTGGGAATTTCGGCAGCCATATTTCTTATAATCAAATCAGTCTCTCAGATAATTTTTGCCAAGGTCTTCAATTCAAAGGACATACTGAAGATGGTTATCGTGGGGACGATGCTAATTGTCACAACGCCTTTCATCTGGGCATTTTCCACAAGCATCTACCATGTCTTTTTGGCCCAGATCATTTACGGACTCGGAGCAGGATTGGCGGCACCGGCATGGATGAATCTTTTTGTAAATCATCTGAGCAAAAGGAGACCGGGCTTTGAGTGGTCTGTCTATTCAACAATTCTCGGTCTTGGGACGGGAGCATCAGCATATCTCGGGGCGATACTGGTTGGAATAATAGGATTCAAATTTGTCTTTTTGATCATGGGAGTGCTTGCAATTTCCGGAATGCTTGTTCTTTTCAAACTAACTGAAAATGCCATCAAATCAAAATAAAATGATACGCTGTTTCATCGCCATAGACATTCCGAAGGAAATCAAAAAAGAGATAGTTGCATTCCAGGAGATTCTTCCAATGTTTGAAGGAAAGACAACCGAAGAAGAAAATCTCCATCTGACACTGAAATTCCTTGGGGAAATTTCTGAGGAACAGGTTGAAGAAGTGAAAAAATCTCTGAAAACAATCAAAATAAAAAAATTCAGGGCAAAACTGGGAGATGCAGGATTATTTTCACCATCTTTTATCAAGATTCTCTGGGTTAAAATTGAGAATTGTGATGGGCTTCAAAAGGCCGTGGATGATTCTTTGGAAAAGCTGTTCAAAAGGGAAAAAGGATTTATGAGCCATTTGACCATTGCACGGGTAAAGTCCGTAAGGGATAAAAAAGTATTTCTAAACGCATTCAAGGGACTAAATCCCGAGCCATTGGAATTTGATATAAAGAAATTTTCTCTTAAGAAATCAACACTTACTCCTGACGGACCAATCTATGAGGATATTCTAGAAATTAAACTTCAATAATTCTTATCCAAAAGCGCCCTTATGTTCACCGCTTTCTTCTTTCCGACTTTCTCAACCTTTTCCAGCTCCTCAATGGAAGCATTTGCAAATGCGGGGATGGTTTTGAAATGACTTAGAATGTTTTTTGCTATGGACGGGCCAACCCCTGGAAAACCCTCAATTATCATCTGCTGCTGCTCTTTCATGTTGAAGGTTTTTCTTTTTATCTTAAATGAAAACTCTCTTGGGCCATTCTCTTCTCGCTTTGCAAGAAGGTAGAGGAAGGTTGCCGAATCTTTGTAGTCCTTTGAGAATATGATGGGGATTCCAAAGTCAGTCACAATGGAAAGCATCATTCCCTTGATTGCGTTTTCATTCATGTTCGGATGGCTGACGGGCCGATAAAAATCCTGCTCGTCCGTTCCCTCTATGAGAAGAAGCGGCTTTTTGAAATTCTTTTTCAGATCACTCAATTGGAAAATAAGCCTTTTGTTTATCATGCTTGAAACAAAGTCATCTATTGTCTTTCTCTCAACGGCTATCTCATCGGTTATGACATAGTCTCCGATAAGAAGCTGCCTGAACTCTATTTCCATGCCCATGCCCATAAGCTCTGAGGATACGAGGGAGTTCTTTTCTCTGTGGTCTACGATTATCTTCATGGATTCCCTAAAGAAGGACGGCTTTTAATGTTTATTACTGGTTATGGAAATTTATCGCGGAGAATACATGCTAGTAAACCAACATTATATATTTAAATCATTTTTTGACATAATTCTTCATGGAAGCAAGGAGGCCCTCAAAGCTAGGATATTATCTTAATATCGCCAGGGAGGTTGCCCAGAGGGGAACCTGTTTGAGAAGAAATTATGGGGCAATAATTGTAAAGGATGATTCTATTGTCAGCACAGGATATACGGGGGCACCAAGGGGAACTCCAAATTGTTTGGATTTGAAGAAATGTTTCAGACAGGAACAGAAGATTCCTTCTGGAAAGAATTATGAGCTCTGCCGGTCAGTCCATGCTGAAATGAATGCCATTGTAAATGCTGCAAGGAGCGGAAATGCCATAATGGGTGGAATAATGTTTGTTTCCCAGTCCACGCCATCAGAAGTAAAACCAAAACCCTGCAAACTTTGCAGAAGAATGATCATAAATGCCGGAATTAAAAAAGTATTTACTTCCGATGGAAATAAAATAATTCTTCATGATGTTGAAAAGTGGATAAAAGAGAATCGGAAAGATCCCTTCAAAGAACTTTTGACTGAGGGCTACTGAATTCTGAAAGGCTTTTCTGCTTTTTCTCTTTCTCATCAAAATCTCCCTGGAGCTCTTTGATTGCCTTTTTCATTTTCTTCTCCTTGTTGACTGCGGCCCAGTAATAGGTTTCATCCCTTGTCCCCTTTGTCATTAAGGTTATCAGCTTTCCAGGCCTGAGCCTGGCCGTTCTTCCCGTTCTCTGGATTTTTCTTATGGCTGATGGGATGGGCTCGTAGAAAATTACAACACTGACTTCGGGAAGATCCAGGCCCTCCTCCCCTATGCTTGTGGAGGTGAGAACATTGATGTCCCCATTTCTGAATCCTTCAATTATCGCAGACTGTTCCTTCTGGCTCAGGCCGATATCGTTTTTCTTTAGCTGGCCGACAAAGAGGGCTGCCTTCAGTCCAGGAATTTTATTTATCTCCTTGCTTATCAAAGAGGCCATGTCCCGGTATTGGCTGAAAACGATGAATCTGGCTTTTGGATTTGCGGTTATTTCCGACAGCATGATCTCCTTGAGCTTGGCAAATTTCGGATGCTCCATCTTTCCTTCGAGGCCGATAACTTCGGAATAGGCTTTTCCAAAAAGCGGATCCTTCACAATATTTTTTACTGCTGTGCTTTGGTTGTTGTTGGCCTGCTCGAAAAGATTCTGAAAATAGTTTTTCAGAGGAGTCACTCCCTGGGTCTCAATAAGCTCTATGGCATGGCTGAGTTTGATTGCCTGGGCGCAGATTGAAAGTCCTTTTAGGGTGTTGAAGTGGGCATTTCCTGCCGAGGCAGATCTTCCCAGCTTGAACTGGAGATTCAAAAGATTCTTTTTGGATGCGGGACCATAGAGAAGATTTCTGTTTTTCAATTCCTGGACTTTCCTTTCATACATCTCATCAAGAAGAACCCTTATGGTTTGCAGCTCACTTGGAAATTCAATCTCCATCAAATCCACCTTCAATTCCTGGAGATGGGGCTTCACATCGGAACTGTCTCTGTCCCTGGACTCTATCCTTTCAATGTTCAGGCATTCGCAAATATCCCTGATGGTTTGCTCATCGCTTCCAGGAGAGGCAGTCATTCCGATTATCCTTGGGTTTTTTGCATACTGCTGATAGTTCTTTGCAACATAGGTGTAGTCGTAATTCTTTGTGCACCGGTGGGCCTCATCTTCTATGAGGAGAGAAACTTCTGAAAGATCTATTTTTCTTTTTCTCAGATCGTTTGCGATTGTTTGAGGGGTTGAGAAGATTATGTCTGTCTTCGGCCAGAGCTTCTGTCTTTTTGCAGCATTTAGTTTTCCAGTAAAGATCTGAAGTTCGGCGTAGAGCTCGGGAAGATTGGCCTTGAAATACCCATAGTGCTGTTCCACGAGAGGCTTTGTCGGAGCAAGAAACAATATTTTGCTTCCGGGAAAGTTTTCTATCCTTTGTTTTGCGAGAAGAAATGCGATGAGGGTCTTTCCCGTTCCCGTTGGAAGAACAACAAGGGTATTGAAGTCTCTTGCCGTTTCAAAGATCTTCTGCTGATAGTCTCTCGGGATCATGCCAGTTGTTGTCTCCATGGTAAATAATTTAAACAGAGGGCCTTTTAAAAAACTATGATAGTCATATTGCTAGGTTTGCTGGACATTCTTTCTGCAGTGCTTTTGGGGATGATGTTTTACCATTTTGTCTTTCAGGCAATTGTCATAATCTTCGGAGTGGCTCTTTTGCTGAAGGGAATAATTTTCATAAAATCCTTGGCAAGCATTATCGATCTGTTTGGAGGAGCAATCCTTCTTCTTGGACTGTTCTTCGCAGTTCCGCCATTCCTATTCTGGATAGCAGCAATACTTCTGATACAAAAAGGAATATTCAGCCTTCTGTAAGAAAACCTAACGGTTTCCTTGACAATCAACCTTCCCTAGAATTAGGCTTCAAAGGAAAGGTAGTAGGAAACAAGAATCATCAGGGCTATGACAAATGCAGAAACCACCGTTGCCCAGAATCCTGCAACCTCGAACAGAACTATGAGGGCAATCACAAAGGAAATTGAGAACAGCCAAAGAAGTCTTGATCCGAAGAATACTTTCATTCCATCAAGTGTTGAGAATGGGATGAGGCTGAAGAATGCAAAGTAGAGATTCATCATTGCAAAATCGTTGAATCCCAGAAGGAATGAAATGAATCCAATAAGAACATTCATTACTGCTCCGCTCAGCGCTATGACCCCTAGCTGATATTCGGTAATGTTTGAAAATGGCCTTATTTTGTGAGGAAGTGGAGAGGCTTCAAAGGTTATCAGAGTCATGAATTTGAAATATCCGAAGGAAATAAACAGCGCTGCAAGGGGGATGAGAAGGCCCGTTGGAATGGGAGATCTGAAATACTTATCCTTCTCAAATGAAAACCTTTCCATTCTCCAAAGAGATGTTTCAGTATCGGAGTCTAGAAGAGTTGCGCAGATTTTCTGTCCAAGAACGTGGCCTGCGATTATGATAAGTCCGAGTCCGGAGAACAGGAGCCAATGGGTCCATGTGAATCCCACAAAGGATTCAATGTATCCAAGAATTATTGCGGCCAGGAATACTGCCAGGACCTCTTTTTTTGTTATCATCCTAGATTTTCGAGTATGTTTCTTTTTAAAAATGCTGCGTTCCCCTGAGGATGTTTCTCCAATTATTGCTTTACTGAGGAGAAAAGTATATAAAGGAGATTTTGAAACTATATAATATCTTACAAAAGAAGGTAAAAAAATGTTAAAGATAAGAAGACTTAAGGGAACTATAGGGGCAAAGGTTTTTACTGATGCCGGCGACTACTTCGGAGAAATCGAAGAGGTCAATCTTATGAACAATAAGGTTGATGGCTGGAGAGTCAGAGTTGCAAGAGATTCAAACCTGGCGCCATTCTTGGGAGGGGCAAAGGGCCTTATCATCCCACACCAATTCGTCAAGGCAATGGGAGACGTTGTTGTGGTGAGCAAGGCAGCAGTACCATCCAAAGAAGAGGACGACATGGCTGAAGGACCTGCATCTAGCTCTGTTCCAATGGAGTGATTAGAACTACGTTCTTTCACGAAATTAAATTCCATAAGGAATTTTAAGCATAATTAAAAAAGAGTAAAATGGCAATTGAAATTGGCCTATTAGGAAACGCGTTCTTTACTAATGTAATTCTTCCATTCATTCTTGTTTTCACAGTAGTCTTTGCAATTCTGGAAAAGACAAAGGTTCTTGGTGAGAAGAGGGATATTCATGCAATCATCGCGCTCGTTATTTCTTTGATAGCAATCGGAGTTCCTGCAGCCGTTGGAACACTGCAAAGCTTCATTCCAGTAATTGCCGTAGTAATAATAATACTCTTCGCCTGGATGCTTGTTTTCGGATTTGCAAACGGAGAAGTCAAGGTTGAGTTCTCTAAGGGTTTGAAATCATTCTTCCTTATCTTTTTAGGAGTGGTTCTTCTTGCTGCCGCAGTATGGGCAATAACCTCCTCAACGGGAATACTTGCTAAAATCAATCTTGATCAAGTTTTGTCTGCTCAAATAACTCAAATGGTTTTGTTTGTTGGAGCAATAGTGGCTGTGATTGCAATTGCAATTTCAGGATCGGATCATAAATAATAGGGAGAAAAAATAAAAAATGGCATATCTCGCAATGTTGGATTTTAGAACGGTGGCGATGCAGTGGTCACAGATAGGCATGTTTGACATGATTCTTCCAATGCTTCTCATCTTCATCGTGATCTATTCAATTCTTCAAAGAACCAAGATTCTTCAGGGCAAACCTACGGTTGATGCAATTGCCGCTTTGATAATCAGCTTTTTCACAATCGGAAATCCAGAGGTTTCGGCGTTCTTCCTTCCTCTGTTCTCAAATGTAGGACTGGGAGTTGCAATTCTTGTTGCATTCCTTCTCATCATGGGTTTGGTTGCCGGAAGACCTGGAAAGAGTTTCCAGAGCATAACCCTTTGGGCAGGCGTTGGAGTATTCCTTTGGATAATGTCAAGGGCAGCAAATTACTTCGGAGGATATGACATGGTTTTTTCAAGCACGTGGTGGTATAACAATTCCTACTGGATCATCCCACTGGTATTCATATTAATCGTTATCGGAGTGGTTGCTTCTACGCCAGAAGAAGATAAAGACAAGGAGCTAAGAAGAAAGATGACCGAAGCCCCATTCTCCTATTGGTTTGGCGGCAAGGCTGACGGCAGCGAGTAGGATCCTTTCTGATAAAATTTAAAAGCCCTTCGAAACTAGGATATCCATGGCAAATCTTGTTTTAGCGTACATCATGCCGCTTCTGGCATATCTGTTCATTTTCACATTGGTTTATGCTCTTCTTGCAAAGACTAGGGTTCTCGGAGACAACAAGTTTGTTCATTTCATGCTCAGCATCATTGTTGCGATCATCTTCATCCTCAGCCCCATGGCAACCCAGTTCACGGCTCTCACAATTCCATGGATTGCAATATTCATGTTCATGATATTCTTCATACTTCTGATAATCACATTCGTAAGGGGGAAGATTGATGACATTGTTAAAAGCAAATTCATAGCCATAATCATCGCAGTCATCATCCTCATCATTTTCATAATCTCGGCCATCAATGTCTTCGGACCCCTTGTCAGCCAGGGATACTTCTCGCCCGAGGGACAGGGCGCATTCAATTTCTTTACGAATCCCCAATTCTATGGGCTGGCAGTATTGCTGATCATAGCAGGAATACTTTCCTGGATAGTTACACAGAAATAAACTTCTTTTCTTAATATGTAATGAAACCAAGGTTTCCTTGACAATCAACCTTCCTTTTTTTAGCAAGAAGTTTAATCAAGAAATAATTTTAGAAAGAATTATTTTCCGACAATCAATCCGCCTTGATAATACTGCTTGAAGACTTCTTTTCCTTTGTAGATTATCCTTTCTTCTCCTCTGAAATCTTTGATGTCACCAAAAATCTTGTTTTCATATTTGAAATCCCCTATCTTCAACAGTTTTGGGCCCCTGAATGGCGCAGATGCTTTGACTCTTTTAAGCGCCTCTTTCAAAAAGCCGAATGTCTGCTTTGCAAAATCATAATCTCCATGATATTTCTCCCTCATTCCCCCGCTGTATGCCATCGCCCACACAGGTCTTCCTTTGATTCTCACAATCTCCTGCCCGGGCGCATAGAAAAATCCAGAATAGCTGTCTCGATAATACCATTCTCCTGCTTTGAATTCAAGCTCCTTGAATCCCGCCCTTTCGGGTTTTATCTCTTTACCTTCTCCAGCATACGCCCCTATCTTTGCTTTCACAAGAAATCTGGAAAGTTTCTTCAAATCAATGGCCATGAATTAAAGATTCCTTTGAATTTTATAAATCTATCACTGTCCTATTAAGAATCAGGCGGACTTCTTGGATGTTCTTTTTGTGGGAGTTGCTGTCTGTCCGAATGTTGAAGGAGAAAATTTAGGCGAAGGGGATTTGCTTTTCAAATCCTCTGTGATTCTTGAAAGCTCCTTCACATTTTCAACAAGAGGATTGAGGATCTTTCCGAAGGCATTTTCAAGGGAACCCATTTCAGATCCAAGGTCTTTCACATCTCTTCCATACTCCTGAACCTTTGAAAGCAGGGCTGATTGCAGTCGGTCAAACGAAACCTCAATTCTTTTCAATCTTTCATCTACGCTATCAATTCTTTTTTCAGCATAATTTTTCCATTCAATGACATCGGAGATTTTGCTTTTTATTTCAAGCCATTTCTCATTTACAATTTCCTCGGCTATTTCCTCAATGGCCTCTGTATCCATTTTCTGCTGAGGGGCTTCTTGCTGGGAGTATGTTGGGTAGGAAGGATAGGTGTATGGATTTGGATATGCCTGCTCTTCCAGACTTGGTTTCTGCTGGGGCATTGCCGGAGGGGCGATGGCAGTTGGCCTTGGTATTGGAGCAGAAGGTTTAGGAATCTGAGCCTGTTGGACAGGAGGCATTGGCGGAGGCAGAGGCGGAAGAGGAGACATCGGCTTGGGCTGCGTTCCGGATGGAGCAATTTCCTGCTTGATCTTTGCATGATTGAGAGCATCGGATATTTGAACTGGAGAAAATCCCTCATCGGTCAGTCTCCGGATTATGTCTGCATCATTCATTCCTGCACCTATCATTTTGAGAACCTCATCAACTGGAGTATTGTCAGCCATCTTTTTACTAATATACTATGGAAAAGGGATATTTAAAATGTTTTGTTATCGCTATTTTTTCATGGCTTCAGAAATCATCCTCTTTACCTCGTCTTCTTTCACGAATTTGAGGGGTTCCCAGATTTTCATGTATCTGTCAAGGACTTTCAGATCTTCCTTTCGGGCAAAGTTTTCAGATTCATGGATTATGTGATTCACTCCTTCCTTCAGCCGGTCAAAGTCATTCCTCAATTCCCTCAGCTCATCCTTCAGAATTGCCATCTCTTTCATAATGTGGTCCTCCTGCTTCAGAAATGTTTGACCCAGAAGAAGGGTTTTTTCATTCAACAGAGAATTCTTTTCATCAAGGTCTCTTATTTTAGTGTTGAGATCTGTGAGTATCTCCACGGCACCTGCATTTCCTTCATCCATAATCTCTCTTTTAATACCTCTTCTCGACTAGCGAAAGGTATTTGAATTATTTAAACCTTGTTGGATTGTCAGAGGGAAAAAGAGGAGAAGGAATGCTATTCAAACAGGGAACTAATCTATACAACTATGAGGTTCAGAGAGAGTCTGGACAGGACGTGATGTACATCAATTATGTGGGCTTTCCAAAGGTTCCCTCGCTTGCAGATTCTAGTCTTGTCATGGCTCGAACAATGGACAGTCTGATTGAGAGTCCAAGAATAAGCAAGATTGTTTTTGTTCAGCAGAAAAACTATGTTCACACATTCTCCCAGGTTTCTCTCATGCTCGAAATTTCAAACCTTTACAATTATTTAGTGAAGCAGGAAAAAATTCTTTCATCCAAAAAGCTTGCACCATTCGATTCCTGCACCAAATGCCTTCCCGACCATTACAATTCCATAAGATGGCTTGTTCTGACTCTGCTTAAACAGGATCCAATCGGATGCTATGTGGAAACAAAGAGGATTTTGAGAGAGGAAAGAATAAATCTTGAAAAGCTGCCGGCAGAATGCGGCCATTGCCAGAACAGTTTCATAAGGCTTCTTACAAAAATGGAAGAGCTTCTTGCAAAGACGCGATTGATCCAGGATTCTGAAGAATATCTCACTGCATTCCATGTTGGGGACAGGGAGATTTACAAAAGATTCTTCCGGCCGGACGTGGTTCCAAACTTCACCTTCACAAGGCTGATGTCATCCATACCTCATGGAGCAGAATTGCTTGATGAATACACAATTGAAAAGGGATACGACAAGAGCACAGTTTCAATTCTGAAGATGCCGAACATCAATCAGCCAATATATCATCTGAATCCTCCTGAGTTTGCCCTGGAGGAGGAGTTTTACGGCCTGCTGGATTTGGCAAGGAATGTTTTAGTGGAACATAGGCCGAAGGCAGAGGAATTCACAGACCCTCAAAGGACACGGCAGATATTTTTCAATATCTCAAGGGACCTTCTGCAGGAACTTGCAGAAACAAAAAAGATCTCATTGAATTACAGGCAGCTGAACAAACTTGCGACAATTCTGGTGAGGCATACAATCGGATTTGGTTTGATTGAGGTTTTGCTCCAGGATGAAAATCTTCAGGACATCGCTTTGAATTCTCCAATCGGCCAGACTCCGGCATTTGTCAGACATCAGAAGTTTGATGAATGCTCAACAAACATAATCCCTTCCATAGAGGATGCGGATGCCTTTGCCGCAAGATTCAGAATGCTGAGCGGAAGACCGCTTGACGAGGCCAATCCTGTTCTCGATACTGATCTTGAAATTGAAAACATGAGGGCAAGAATCGCAATCATCCAACAGCCGCTTAGCCCGGACGGACTGGCCTATGCGTTCAGAAGGCACAGAGAAATGCCATGGACACTTCCACTTTTCATAAAAAATAAAATGATGAATCCTCTCTCTGCGGGTCTGATGAGCTTTTTGGTTGATGGGGGAAGAACGATCCTTGTTGCGGGAACAAGAAGCGCGGGTAAGACTTCTTTGCTTGGATCACTTATGTTGGAGATAATGCCGAGAACAAGGGTGATAGTTGTTGAAGATACTCTTGAAATGCCAATTGAGTCCATGAGAAAAATAGGATATAATATTCTGAGCATGAGAGTTCGTTCTGCTTTGCTGAAGGAGACTGCGGAAATGCCGGCCGATGAGGGAATCAGAACAAGCCTTAGACTTGGGGATTCGAGTTTGATAGTTGGAGAAGTAAGAAGCGTTGAGGCCAAGGCATTGTATGAGGCCATGAGAATTGGAGCTTTGGCAAATGTCGTAGCAGGAACAATCCACGGCGCTTCGCCCTATGCGATTTTTGACAGAGTCGTAAATGACCTCGGGGTTCCCATAACAAGCTTCAAGGCAACGGACATCATCATGGTTGCAAATCCAATAAAGACTCCGGACGGATTGCATAGCAAGAAGAGGGTTGTTTCCTTGACCGAGGTGGGAAAGAACTGGACAAAGGACCCAATTGAAGAAAAGGGATTCACTGATTTGCTGAAGTATGATGTTCAAAAGGATGATCTGTTGCCCACTGCGGATCTGATAAATGGGGAAAGCGAGATTCTGAAGTCCATAGCTGGCAGTGTGAAGGGCTGGGCAGGAAACTGGGATGCGATATGGAACAACATAACGCTCAGGGCGAGAATAAAAGAGGAGCTTGTGAATCAATCCCTGCAGCACAGCATGCCGCAGCTCATAGAGGCTCCATTCGTTGTCAAGAGCAATAACGCCTTCCATCAATTTTCTGACAGGGTTTCAAAGGAAGTCGGCATACCTGAGGGAAGAAGGGTATTTGCAGACTGGAATGATTGGTTCAAAACTGAGATCAAAAGGGCCAAAATCTGAAGAGAGTTCACTCTGGATCCTTTTAAACCCAAATAAGGTTTTTAAACCATTTTCACAGAGAGGTATGGATAAAAATGACCTCCACAAACTCCTATTTTGTTGAAAGAGCCAAAAACCGATATGCTCCTAGAAAGGGCCTTGATAAGGAGCTGAATACGGATATTCTTATTGTTGGCGGGGGAATGACTGGCATGTCTACGGCATACGAATTGTCAAAGAGGGTGAATCCTGAGAGAATAGCCATTGTAGATTCCGGCAGGGTGGGGTTTTCAACAACTGGCCATTCCGCCGGATTATTGGTTGACAGTGTGGAGGAGGACTATTGTGATATGAATCGGGAGATTCATGATGAGCTTAGGGGAGGAATTGAGGGAATTGTAACTGCAGTTCAGACAGAGAAACTTTCATGCAATCTAAGGATCATTCCAAGTTTTTATATCGCAAAAAACAAAAGCCAGATGAAGACTATTCATAATGAATTCAAGGCAAGAAGAAATTCTGGATTTGATATTGAATTGCTGCATGCGGATGAATTGAGAAACCAGTATGGGTTGGATGCCAAAATGGCTATAAGAAGTAAAGAAGGCTATTGCATTAATCCTGCAGCATTTTGTCAAGAGCTGGCAGCCTCATTGGAGAGAAAAGGCGTCAGGATCTATGAGCAAACAAAAATCATGGATTGCAATCATATGAGAAAAAAAGCATTCACTGCCTCAAACGAAATCAATTATCAAAAGATTATTTGGACCAACAGCTCAAGGTTTATTGAAAGAGAGCCATTTGGACAAAAGGCTCTTTTATTGTCGACGACCGTGGCTGTAACACAGCCACTTTCA
>Ga0247841_10001726_pt1 | contig 46731 bp, 53 predicted proteins | sample LaCruzMarch2015__2_FD_192410 | JGI IMG/M metagenome (GOLD analysis project Ga0247841, IMG submission 192410) | Freshwater microbial communities from meromictic Lake La Cruz, Castile-La Mancha, Spain - LaCruzMarch2015_18m | ecosystem: Environmental > Aquatic > Freshwater > Lake | place: Spain... | reverse complement strand
TCTTTGACGTTATAGTGGTGGTTATGGTATAAATAAGAGTAAGGAAACTAAAAACAAACATGAATATACCCAGCTCTCTCGCAATCATAGCCCTCGCTGCGCTAATTCATGCCAGCTTTCAATTAAGTGTCAGTGTTCTGACGCTACTTGGCAGTCATGCACTTGGCACTAAACAAACACCAGCAAAATTATTACGTTTGACAACAGGGTTTTTGATTGGTGCTGGCATTATGACAATGCTACTAATATCATTCACATCACTAGTGTTATTACATACTTTTGGGACCGAAACACCCCAAATTATTTGGGCCACTGGTTGCGGGTTACTAATCGGTGTTGCTGTCTCGATATGGCTATTCTATTACCGTCGTGAAAATGGAACTACCCTATGGATACCACGAAGCATCGCTACCTATCTGACAAAACGCATTCAATCGACTAAACAAAGCGCCGAAGCCTTTGGTCTAGGCCTCAGTAGCGTCATTGGCGAAATAATTTTCATCATCGCGCCACTTATTATCAGTGCCCTAGTACTTATTCAGTTGCCACCACTCTGGCAGTTAGTGGGGATTGGTATTTATACCTTAATTTCTTCACTTTCGTTAATCATCGTCTGGGTATTAATCGGCAGTGGCCACAGCATCAGCCGAATTCAACATTGGCGCGAATCAAACAAACATTTCTTGCAATTTGCCGCTGGGGCTGGCCTTATCGTGCTAGGATTCTTTGTCTATGTCAACGAGATTCTTGGCAGTACAGTAGGGGGACTCTAGGATGGATTTAGCCGTCGATATTATCAAACATGGCAATAGTCGCCAGCCAGAACGATTTGAACGCGAAAAATTGCATAACAGCATTGTCTCCGCTTGTTTAGCAGTTCGCAGTCCCATAGGGCAAGCCGAATTAATCGCTAATAACGTTTGTGAGGCAGTAATCGATTGGCTGCAGCAACGTCCCGAAGTTACCGGCCAAGATATCCGCACAGTCACAACCCGTCATCTGAAAAATTATCATCCAGATGCAGCTTATCTTTACGAACAACACCACATGATTATTTAAAGGGGGATAAATTATGGCCAAAAAATATGAATTTGATTATGACCTTATCGTTATCGGTAGTGGTGCTGGTGGTAGCGCCGCCGCAACTATCACAGCTCGTGAAGGTAAATCAGTCGCAATTGTTGAATCTGATATCTTTGGAGGCGACTCGCCAAATTGGAGTGATGTACCGACCAAAGCCTTGCTACATGCGGCTAATTTGTATGATGAAGCTCGTCACGGCGCTCGTTTTGGACTTCGTTCCTCGACACTTGGCTATAATTACCCCTCTATTCGCGCCTGGAAGGACCTAGCAGTCAAACGCACCGGTGCAGGTGGCAATCGTCGTTATTATGAAAGCCAAGGTATCAGCGCCTTCAGCGGCACAGCTCACTTTTTATCACCCAACGAGATTAGCGTTAATCGTCGGCATCTGTCAGCCAACAATTTCTTGATTGCATCTGGATCGCAATGTATTGTACCTGATATCCAAGGTTTAGATAAAATTAATTACTTTACGTCTCGAACTATCCTAGAAGCAATTCGTCCACCTAAAAGTCTGCTAGTTATTGGCGGTGGCGACACGGGTATTGAAATCGCGCAACTTATGGCCATATTTGGCACCAAAGTTTACATCGCCGAAAAGGCTAGTCGTTTATTGCCCCATCATGACAGCGAAATTGGCGAACTAATCGAGCGTATCTTTAGTGAGCAAAAAGGTGTAACTGTTCTGACTCATTCACGCGTTATGTCGGTTGAAAAAGACGGGCTGGGCAAACGCGTCATCATATCTCGGGCTGGTACCGAAAAATCAATTCATGTTGACGAGATATTAGTCTCGGCCGGCCGTATGCCGACATTAGATTTTGGGCTCGAAAACGCCGGTGTCAAATATACTGCTGGCGGCATCGAGGTTAACAATTATTTGCAAACAAGTGTCAAACATATCTTTGCGGCTGGTGATGTATTAGGACGAGGCAGCCATACGCACACTGCCCTATTAGAGAGCCAAGTTGCCGCGAGTAACATCTTTAACCGCAATAAAATCACGCCGGATTACACCGCCATCCCAGAGGTCATTTTTATCCATCCTGGCATTGCAACGGTTGGTTTGTCCGAAGATGATTGTTTGAAACGCGATTTACCTATCAATAAAGCGATTGCACCGCTGAATATCATCGCCCGTAGCAATACTTCAGATTTTCGTGATGGTTTTGTCAAGATTATTACAGATAAAAAAGGCGTAATTTTAGGCGCAGCCGTGATCGCGCCTCACGCTGGCGAGATTATTCACGAACTGGCCTTGGCCGTCAAACACAAGCTGACCGCCGATGATATTGCCCAGACACCTCACGCCTTCCTCAGTTGGAGCGAAGCCGTACGAGTTGCTGCCAGTAAACTAACATAGATATATTTGCATTTTCTAACATAATATTGCGATAAGCATTGACATTATGCCCGTTTTGTGCTATGCTTTAACTGTCAGTTGTCCGAGGTGGAAAATCTATGATAACAGATGATCGTTAAAAAGTCAGATCATTACAGTGCATGTCGAGGATTATTCATTTATTGAATAATCCGAGACCGTGAGCGTAGTCGAACGGTTGTTTGGCTTGCTCACTATTCTCCTTTTTTCTTCGGAGGCAGCACGTTAGTTTGGAATGTAGCAAATGGAATATGGAATATGGCGAAAATTCAAAGCCAATAGCCACATTCTAATAGCTAATTGCCAATTTCTAATCTAACGGCTGCTCCCGATATTTATATTTAGGGACAGTAAATTATGACATTCGTCATATCGAAATCTTTAAATGAAATAAATAAACAAGGGAGGAAAAAATGTGCAAAAAAGAGGAACAACAGGGAAAAAAGAATAGAAACTTACTGGTGATAAGTAGCTTAAGCCTAATTATTTTTTGGCTTATTAATTCTATAATTATGAACTCTGACTGGTTCGAGATAATAATACTTAGCCCAGAAAAGACAAGGCTACTAGCTTTATTGCTTTTTTATGAGATCTTAGGGATTTTAGTACTAGTAGTACTAACCTCGTTTCTTCATAAGTTCAGGATTTATTTGTGGGTTCTGGCGGCCATATCAATCCTGTTAATCGGTATATGGCTCGGCCCAATATTGGACAGCTCCATGTTCGATAGAATATGGCCATTCTTTCTTTGTAAATAGTATTATTAAGTTTCCCGGGGGAATCTATTCCTGCTTAAAGCGCAGTGAGTAGATCCTCCGGGGTCCATCATATTTAACCTCGACATGCACTTGTTGTAATGATTTAATTTGGTTGCCCAAGTGGCTCTGCATTGGAACTTAATCTGTAAGGAAATACTTAGGTGGAAAGAGTTTATAGATAGAGATAAGGAAGTACTTCCCTATCCTATGTAAGATTAGAACTTAGCGTATATAAAAGTAAGGGCATATTACATAAAGGGCTAGTTGCCCCCTCTGTCTGAGTGACAGTTAGTATATATGAATCGTATTGTCAAAAGCATTAATTATAGGTTGCAAGCCAGTATAGTACATAATTCCAGGGCTACTCGGTGCATTACTCACACTACATGCAGCGCTATCATTTTGCCCGCTGGGTACTGCGGTAACTATACCAAGAGCCTTACCTAGACGGAAAACTGGTCCACCGCTATCGCCATGACGAGCGCATAGATTAGCCTTTACTATACCATCTAGCTGGAAAGTTAGCCCTCCAGCACTCATATTGAATAAGCTTGTCTCCAGTTGCAATACTGGGCCGCATGAACCACCCTCGTAATAATTTAGGTCAGCCGATTTCTGGCCAGACATACAGACTCTGCTTCCTATTAGATCGCCACTAGTGTCATAGTCAGTTATGTCATACTCTTCGTGAGTACTTGGTCCGCTAAAGCCGCCCAGCCCTATGCCCGCCCTAACATATATTTTACCGACCGCGCTCCACGAACCAATATCAGTAGTTCTTATAATCATTGCGTCTATATCGCCATCCTCCTGCAGAACATTCCTGTGTTTAAGGCCGATAGATTTGTAGTTATACCCTGAATCATTTGTATACCAATAGGTTCCAGACCAATTACTGTTTGGATCTATCTGACAATGTCCGGCAGTTAGAATATACTTGGCTCCAGAGTTGCCCGTAACCCCAAAACCAGCAGTACAATAAAGATACCAGCCAGTGGGATTAGTTATTATCTCGACACCGCCCCTTAAGGGGGAGTCACAAAACCACCAATTACAAGAGGCGAACTCTACACCTGATCCATTAGTATTGAGTTCAATCATATCTCCATATTTTCTTAAATAGCTTTTCAGAAGTGATTTCTCATTATCTGATGCCTCTTTTTCTATTTCCACCGCAACACTATTCCTGTCGGTAGCTATACCAACACTAATATTGCTACTTAAGCTATCAGAAAGAACTTTTATTGCCTTAACTACATCGCCCTTCTTTTCCGATAGATCGCTGAAAGTGTACTTAACGTTTACGTAGTCGACATTGTCACTTAGTCCATATGCGCTAACTCTGCCCGTAATAGTCAAGTCATCTCCTGTCACGCCAATCTGCACTCGATCAGTGTCTCTATCTATCCATATGCCTCCAAAATTCTCAGCCCCTTGTTCTATGAGTTCGTCGTTCATCTTTGAAGCTTGTTCTGACCAGGCTATGCGTTCGGCGGCCTCTGCTGCGGATATGCCTCGCTGCTTTGCCAAAGACTCAACCACTGGGTCAACCTTTTTATCTGAGAACTCGGCTGTTGAGCCCAGAGCAGAACTAACTGAATTTGATAAAAAAATGATGGCGAGTAATAAAGCCATCATAGTAATAGTTCTTAGCGTGAATTTTCGTAACTTATTCATTAGAGTGATAATCTCCTATATCCCTTATACACTATTTTTACCACATTAACTCTTCATAAGCAATGAACTAGTAACTGTTTTGAGTAATTTGCATAAAATTGCTATACTTCAAATATAATAAGCTCAAGGATTTAAGTAGCATGACTAGTAAGAAGAAAAATAACCGCAAAAAACTAACCATAATGAGTTTAGTCGTATTTGTTTTGGCATTAGCTATTGTGGCCACATTGTATTCTATAAACTTCAATAATAAAGATCAGCCATACTCAAAGCCTGCTGGCTGGCTAACCTATCGTAACAAATACGTACCATTCACATTCGATTACTCAAACAATTGGGATATCTCTAAGGGATTAGATGATAACAACAAAAACAGTACATACATACTCGCGTCTGACAACTCGACTCATAAACAGATACTATCAGTAAGATACTCTACGTATGTCGCCGAAGGTGCGTCTGAAGCAGTTCCAGAAGAGGGTACTACCTACTGCAAAACAAAGCATGGAGACTACGCAAACCAGTGCTCATACATAACAAACCCTTCTATGAAATATGAGTACCTGTATGGAGAAAAAAACTCAAATATTTGGGATGGCATAGCGTCTCAATACAAGACAGTAGACGGAAAGAGTGTCTTTAATCAGGCTATAGGAATAACTATCTCACTACTTGATGATACTAGCTCATCAAAAAACGATTTAATAAACCTGGCTAAATCTATTAAGCCAGTTTCTGAATAACTTTATATACCTATTAAGACTTGAGCCAGTCTAAAGAGGTTAAACAAAAAGAAGAATCGACATGATATTCGATTCTTCTCTGTTATGACAATTTGGTTGCGGGGGCAAGATTTGAACTTGCGACCTGATGGTTATGAGCCATCCGAGCTAACCAGACTGCTCCACCCCGCGACGCATATATTAGGTTAACAGATATGAATGGTGATTGCAAGTATTGGGGTATAGGGATTAGGAAATGGGAAATGGGGTAATCGCATTAGAACTTGATACTAATATTTGTGCCCTATTCCTATTTCCTATTTCCCAACCCCCAATCCCGATTCCGAACCCTAATCAGCCAGAAATATTCTTGTTATTATTCCCAAATAAAAAGTTAATCCATTGCGTGAAATTACTTATCGACACTTGTGGAGCTGATGAAACCACAGAATTAGTTATATCGGCAGCTTTGACGGCCTCAGAATTTGGTGGCAAAATCAACACACTCTCACCTGGCGTAACCAACCCCAATCGCTGACGCACTGCTAACTCTTTATACTCATCAGTACGAAAATACCGTTGTTCTAACTTGGCATTCTCGTTATCAAGTTGAGCCACAATCAGCTGACGCGACTTATCATCTAGCTCTTTTTGCAAACTATAATTGCGCTGCATCACATCCAGCGACCCCCATACCCAACCAGCTGCAATCATTAGACCGACAGCAATTACAGCGTTATTAACCGTAAAATAATCGTGACTGATGCGATAATATAGGCGACGGATGTTTATTTTTTTCATAATTCTCTACGCTATATTATAGCCCAACAGCGTGAAATAGGCTATAATAAGCCTCGTACAATAAGCCGTTAGGTTTAATGTGATATTGAAATTTCCCAGTTTTTTAAACCAAGCTTTAGCTGTTTGAAAAATTGAGAGGAAGGACCACTGATAAGACGATGCTTTTGCTGCTTGCAACAAAACGAGTCCTGAAGTGGATCCTGACGAGGGGGCGTAGCTCACCGGTTTAGAGCAGATTGCTCATAACGATTTGGTTGTTGGTTCGATTCCAACCGCCCCCACCACACTAGATAAATTAGCGACTTCGGTCGCTATTTTGTTTATCGACAGATACAATTCCGATAATTGAACGGTTCCAAATCCCTTTTCAAAATCATAAGTCAGCCCTTCAGGAAATATGACTGTTTGTAGTCGTTGTTGCTCCAACCCATCACAGATTCTCCATAACTTTGGAGCAGCATTAATCATATTAATACCGAAGTCAATTAGCACTTCAGAGTCTATAACTTCATCATTGGCACTATTCAATTTTAGATCGGTTCTAAGTATCTCTGACTCAATCTTGCTCGTTTGCTCTATTTTTTCGTCAGACGATAAATTACCATCAATGAATAAAGTTATAACTCGCTGTTTTCTCTCTTTAAGTTTCCTCAGCTCTTGTTGCAACAGTTGCTGTTGCACTAATTGTTCTTTATGGACATTTTGCCATTTCTTTACAAATTGATGTCTAAACAGTTTCAAAGTAGCCTCTGAAGGTGTTACTAACTCCAACAAAGATTCAAACTCCTCATGCAATTTATCCCTGGCAACACTAACCTTATGCCCTATGACTTTTGCTCTACATTTAGGACAATGATAAATAGGGTAATTCTTTGACCGACCCTTTGGGGCACTACCTGTTATACTTTCGCCACAATCCGCACATTTCAAAAAGCTACTTCTTAGCGGCCAATTACTTGATGCCTTAACTCCATTAATAGCTTTCTTGCGATTGTCTAATTTGTCCAATATAGCTTCATGTTCTTCTAGCGTTATTATCCCCTCATGTAGCCCTTTAATCGGAGTGTCAATCATCTTTGAAAACACTAATCCAGCGTAGATAGGATTTCGCAACATATTTATGGTCTGTTGGTTTGGCAATCTCCTACCTTTTCTGGACCGAATATCCATATCCCAAGCTAGTATGTTCATAGCTTTTTGAGTATATCCACCCTTTAAATACTCCCTAAGCCATTTAGCGATAGTGAAAGCTTGATCTGTTTGTTCTAAAGTAGGCCTATTTTGGCTATCTTTGACATTCTTGTATCCCAACGGAGCCATGTGTGGCCAACCACCCTCTTCAATGCGACGCTTAACTCCACCAGTACTTCTTTCGGATTTTATATCATTATCAAACTGGGCAAAACCTGCCAACATAGTAGTAGTAAGACGGCCAATAGATGTATCGTCAATCGGTTCAGTCGCAGACTGGAGTTTAATTCCTAATCTCAATAGATTAGCGTTAATCGTAGCTGTATCTAAAGCCACACGAGCAAGTCTATCTAACTTCCAAACAATGAAATAATCGATTTCCTTATAATGTTCCGAGCAATAAGCAAGCGAAGCCATAAGGTCAGGCCTATCCATAGTTTTTGCAGACTCACCAGCGTCACAAAAACGTTTAGTAATCTCAATATTTAGCCGTTTGCAGTAATCATCGATAGCATCTTTTTGCCCTTTAAGACTGAGGTTATTTTTTGCCTGTTCGTCTGTCGATACTCTGGTATAGATAACTGCCTTTTTCATATCACTCATCATTATGTGCCTCATCGTCTAAATTATCAATATAAGATTTGATTGTAGAACCGTTAGCGTGAGCAACAACAATATCAGTTAATATATCAACTTGTTTTATTAATAGCCTAATAGCATCATCAGACATATCCTTAGCAGTGGTTCCAAGCAATCTACGAGCCTCTGAAAGCGTTATTAGAGTACTAGTAGTAAAATTAGCCATACGCTACAACCATGACCCTATAACTGCCGTATGATGTCTGAGTCCACGGACTAAGACCGAAGCTAGTTGCTTTTAATTGAGTTTTATGGTTATTAAACATAAAAATCGGCTCACTTTTATTAAAGTTATGCCGATTGAGCTTTGTTGATATTATACGCTAAAAGCGATTAAAATAACAGGAGGTAATTCTTGACGTGGTTATTTCTTCTTTGTTGCCTTGACCATAAAAGAGATTTTGATAAGGAAATAAAATATCAAATTAAAATACGTATATGAATACTCTGGCAAAGCAAGTTCACCGTGAGCAACTCGATGCCGATACTTATAACCATCCTCATTAAACAAGAACATGTCAAGCATAATGCAAAAATCTTTACCCCAAACTTTCTGACATTCTTTTGAGTTCAGCATCGGAGACGATAGAGTTTTCCCCCTGGTGCTGGTTAATTTATTACCAAATGTATATGTGTCGATACCCAATACACCAGAAAGAGACATGAATGTTTTATCGAGCAATGGAACGAGAAGACATATTGCTGAATAATAATCACCCGAAAATCGATGGTCAAGAATGGTTCTGATCCTGAGTAATTGATCCAATCCGTACATGCCTCGTCCTGATATGACATCCATAAGAGGTTTGGTATCAAATTGATTATTCCGATATAGCCTAGAGAAAGCCATATTTATCATACTCATACTTAAGTTGAGTTGAATATTATAGTGCTCAAATAGCCAATCACTACTAAAATTATCGAATGACTTTAAGTACCCGTTATCACCGTACGTAATATGAGTAACTAGTTGAGCTGTCAAAGGGACAATCTTCTTGGCATTTTTTACAGCTTCGTCGTACCTCGGAACAAGTAATCTAGATGCGGTCATCCGTTCAAGATTCTTTTTTAGAACGCTTGATTTTGTAAGCTGTACCACGTAGTCTTCGAGACCATCAATAATTTTTGGATCTATGTCTGGGATAATTTCATGGGTTGTAAGTAGTTTTTCAGCTTCCTTATTGTAGGCAACCGACAGAGCTTTTGCTTCTTTAAGTAATGCTTTATCGCCAAGATTACCCAAAACATTTAGCGACTTAGCTATGCGGAACGAGGCCTCTAAATAATCTCCATCATTTGCTAACAATTTGGCAGTATGAATATCCTCTTTAACTTGTTTCCGTACCAAACTCTTGGCAAGATTCTTATCAGGCATCATACCTCATTATACCAATATTAGTTGTCCTACGTTTGATTATAGAAATCTCTTACCTGCTGTATTATTTGAGCTTTTGCACTAGGACTATAAACCGTACTCGTTGAGATGTTTAGAAATGACCATGAGTTGTATCTCTTGACCACTCCCTTCTTTGGACCGTTAGACTCATACAAAACTAGTAGAGCTTGAAGATCCTCATAAAATGTCCTGAGGTCAAAGGACATAACGCAGGTCCTTCTATGTTTATCCTTAGCCAGTGTCAAAAGATGATTACGACCGTCAATAAAGGCAAGGTTCCATTCGATAGTAATATTCCCTGCATATATGGAACGAGGTTCGTCTTGGTGGGTAAGTGAGTGTCTGTAAAGTAACGCTATGATTGACCCTTTACCTTTATAGATTGACCTTATTTTTGCTAAATCATTATCAATGAGCTTTTCAAGATTTTTTATTGGTGTATCTTTATAAATCAGATCACCTATAGATTCAGCTACTGGCATCATACTCCTAGTGAGGAGCCAAAATGGGCTATATTCGGAGTGATTGATTTGACCCCAGACAGGACCAAGGTCATTAACTAGTCTTGTTCTTATGTTTGAATACGCCTGTGATGGACTTTCTACTATTTTTTGAATAGACATTTTGCAAGGGCCTCCTAGCTGTTAGTTTAACGCTAAACTTTGGTTTATTCCATAATCTTAAAAAACTAATTCCCGAATATTGTCTTCAGGTAGATAATAACCTTGCAATCTTTGAGGTTTTGACTGAAGATAGCTATCAACCAGCATATCTCCTTGCCCAAGTAATTCTTCTGCTCCTACCTTATCTATTATTACTAACGACTCTTCTTTATCATTAGTTTGGAATGCAATTTTTGTAGGTATATTTGCCTTAAGCAATCCAGTTATCACATCTTTAGTCGGTCTTTGAGTTGTTATGATCAAATGGATCCCGACACATTTTGATCTCATTACTAAACGAAGTATTAGTTTCTCTGCTTCTTTATCATAATCCAAAAGTTCACCTAATTCCGTCAGCATTATCACCAGTACTGGTATTTTTTTATCAGGATTATTTTCATTATAATCTTTAAGATAATGAGTTCTATTCTCAGCTAAGACATCATATCGTCGCTTCATTTCTTGATTAGCCCATTCAAGTGCTTCAATAGCCTTTTTATTTCCGGTAATTATTGGAAAGACTAGATGTTTATCAATGTTTCTAAAATCGAAGAAGGATATTTCTAGTGGGTCTATCAAAATAAACTTCAAGTCTTCTGGTTTATTAAACTTTAATAATGTTGCTAGGGCTACGCGTCTAAACATACCAAAACCAGAAAGTGCAACACCAGCAGCCAGAATATGATGTGCTGATATTAGATCAGTACAAACATCCGCTTTTTTCTCATTTTCTCCGAGAGGAATGCAGAGGTTGCTAACTATATTACTGTCTTGAAACTTGCTCCATATTTTTTCAACAGGCACACTAGCTTCATATCCTCTTTTTTCATTTATATTTACATTTGGCATATTACCAGTTTAACACCTATAAACTATCGTCTTATTTAAGAAGAGCAGTTTCTGGAATTGTTAGATTAATAATCTTTTCTTTTCCGCCTCTTGTGACTGAAAGGGCTAAAGGCCCATTATAACCCTTGTCTATATCCATCGATAAGCACTCTTTTTCAGTATATCCATTTAAGAACACCAATTTAGACATACCTGTGCATTTTGTAACTGGGCTACCATATATCTCGAGGGAAGTGTTAGCAATCAATTTGACGCTATAGTCGGCTAGATTTATTGGCTGGTCAGAAATATTAGAATATTCGAACTCAACAATTAGCTCACTTTTAGCTTTATAATGAGAGAAGTCCTCTGGGTATTTAGATAAAGCATACTCACATCTATATTTAGAAAGTCCGTTCCAAAAGCCTTCCTCTGTAGATTCGCTGATCAAACTACAATCAGTCTGGATGGGAGCTGTAGGTTCGGGATAAGCTTTTAAAATTACCTCATTAACTTTCAGATCAAGGTTACCAAACTTTAAAATCTGATCCTGTCTATAGTTATCGAGCGTGTTAAATATAAAAGAACGATTACCAAGTTTATAATATGTATAATCTATTCCAGTTATTAAAATTACAATTAAGATAATTAAAGAGAGTGCTATGCTAATAATCTTTAGTGTTTTATGCAGCTTTTTATTGTGCTTCATGATAAGTTCAACCCTCCTAACAAGTTGGGTATTGATAACTTAATGTGTCGTACTGATACTGCAAGTCGTCTATCTGATCTATTATCACAGCAGCTTCTATTGCGTATAAGCGTTGTCTCTGAGTCTCAGTTACAAGAGAGTTGGCGGTACGTGCAGCGATTGCCTCAGGTAAATCTGCGAGTTCTTGCGTTTTCTGATCGATTTGTTGTTGAATGGGTGTTAATGCAGCCTGTCGTTGATTATATTTATCGGTACATTCTTGCAGATAAGCCGTATCTTCTATCGATCCTGACCCTTCGTAAGAAGGTGCAGTAGGTTTGATAGGTACATCAGACGCATCGGGCTCCGTTGAATTAAATGAAGACGTTGTCATTGGTATATATGTGGAGCCTGTAGATGAGTCTGAGCTATAACTAGAGTTAGAACCATTACTATATTGTTCTGATGATTCGTCGTCTGATGATTGATTTGGTCCTTTTATTATTGTAGGTTTAACGACGTCTACTGCATTTATAGTATCGATCTGTTGAGTACCGCTAGCTGGTACACCTTGCCTATTGATAGTATTCAGTTCTCGGATATACAAGCCAGTCGGCAATGTGATAACAACACCAACTACTAATCCAATAAGCAGTCTTTTGTTAATATTTATAAACCTCATAAACTTTACTGGTATCTTTTTCATAAAACCAACTTCACCCAATCCATTGGCGAACTAATAATTTTACCGTTCACATTGTTTCTAATAGTTGCTTTGCGTTTTGTATAAGCGTCTTTGAAAAAATAGCCATCTTCAATAAAAAGCAATCGAACCCTTACGTATAATAACGCAACTTTTTGCACTATAACTACATAAACTCCTACGAGAAAGACCGACAATAAACCTTGTAATATGCCCACTTTAATAAATACTATGGTAGTTACGATAATAAGCAGAGGTGTTAATAGATTTAATATTTTACCAATTATAGTTACACTTTGCCAGAGATTATTTGCGTAACTCCTATCTAGCCCAATAGTAATAGCGTGAGTTCGCTCCAAAGTGCGGAGTTTGTCAATATTGGTGTCAATAGCTTTATTTTCAATCTTCATAAGGCATTAACCTATCTAAAGTGTAGTCGAATCATAGATAAAATGCTAGTTATTGACTGTAGAGCCATAAACATCATTTGCATACGCTAGTGCTATATGACTAACACTAAAGCACGAAAAAAGTTTGGTAATAATATGCGTTTGATTCGTAAAGAAAAAGGATTATCGCAAGAAGCTCTTGCAGATATTGCTGGGTTGCATCGGACTTATATAGGTGCAATAGAACGGGGTGAACAGAATATTTCGCTCGATAACATAAATAAGATAGCCAAAGCCCTTAATGTAAAGCCATCTGCTTTATTAAATTAGTGTCAAAACGTCGCTGCATTATTTCTTGTTGACGCTTAGTCGGATAAGAGACTCCGTGACATGTACGACACGAATACCTGAACTGTCCATCTGGATTGTAGAGATGTTTAACACGTTCTCTGCAACCGTCACATACGAAGTAAAACAAAAATCCTTTTCCTAAATTGGAAGGGACAAAATCCCAAGTCTGCCAACACTCTCTATCGCTCTGTATACTTCTAAGCGAGCTATAACGACCTTGTGGTGTGTTTATCGTATTCAAGACCCAATTCGCCTCATCGAGTGTTCTTATCCTACAATCACGTAAGTTGACCTGGTTGGGTAATAATAACTCTGATTCCATCACTTCTTTAAGAAAACCAAAAAGCGTATCAGTAGAGTTAATTTTCTGGCAAATGTCTACTCTACGATTACGATAATGATTTGAGTGGTATGGTTCGAATATGTTGTTTAAGGTCATCGATAATTCCTAATAATCTCTAATTACTATTATTCATACTAATTAGATACGCCTACACTACAGGTTCTATGACACTCTGGTAGTATTAATAACCTTGCTATATTCGAATCAGCGAACAGCGTGTAGATATTTCTAAACTGTTCATATATATGTTTCCAAGAAAATCCACTCGTGTCCACCAAACAAAATAGTCCGCGTATTAGCGAACTATTTTGCTTTATCTGTTAAGAACGTTTCTCTTTGGTGTCTTTTTTGTCTCTGGTGGTTGAACTTTTTTAACTAATTTTTCTCTGTCACGAGCATACGCGTTACCTGGACCATAATAATGCTCTAACTCAGCACGAAGTAATTCTTTTTCAGATTGGATATCAGGCTCGCTAAAACCAGCATCTCTAAACTTATCGACAGCCGCAAGGGTATTAAGATGCTTCTCGTAATCTTTTAACGCAACCCTTTCTTTTTCATCCATATTTCTCAATAAAGAGTCGCTGTCAAAGTAGCGCTTTGTAATATCCTGTGTTCCCATTTTACTATTAGCCCCTCGATTCCGATTCTGTAGGTTAAATATGTGCATTATTCCGTTTATCGCAATAACACGATCTGTAAAACTCACAAATACACCAGATTCAACAGGCGGATTAATATATTTATTTACTTCATTTTCTAAGGGAGGTATTTCCCCATCAGACAGGTCATAATGTTTTACGTCTCCATTTTCGTTGACGAAATCACCTTCTGGGAGCATTTCTTTAATGGACATACTGATATTATAGCACAAGCGCTCTCTACAGTCAATCTATCAAAAACAGTCAATCAAAAATGCCCCCGAAGGGGCATTTCTGGCACCTGTTTGTTTGGTTATTACTATACCACCAAACTCGCTTATGGTGCAAGCCTAAAATTAGACTATTTTTTCTTTGAGACTGTCAAGAAACCATTTCGTGGATTTTCTTTGACGATGCGATCTGCAGGAAGATCAACTGGATGACCCTTTGCATTCTTCTCTACTTTTGCGAAAAAGTAGATAGTTTGTTTCTTGCCACCACGAAGCGTAACTTCGGTGTTGTGCAGATAATAAGTAATACCTTTTGAGTTTATGTGCTTGTAAGCCATAATTTCTTATACCTCCTGTTAGTGCTATACAAGAGTAATCGTACATTGTGGCGCCCTCGGTGTCAACTGTTAAATGCTTTTATATTGATATCGGAGTAATAATTCCAAGATTCCAACACTGGTCAAACGAGCGATAATCATTATCAAAATCACTACACAAACGACTAGTGACCACCCAGCAAAATCAGACGACCAAAGGGGCGACGAGAAAACGTGTAAATATGCGCTAGGAGATAGGTTGACCGAGTTTATCAAGCTAGCGCTGGCTGGATATTTAGCCAATTCGTTAAGAGTACATTGCAAATATGCAGACGAATAAAAATCAAATTGGGGCGCGCAAACATCTTGGGCTTTTTTATATATATTTCCGTTCGAATTACTGTCATTTGAGGCTTTTACAAGCAGAGCATTATAATCACGATTATAGGCCGATTCAAGGTAGATGCCTTTGCCCATATCGGTGTTCATATGCGCCGAAACATAGCGTTGTAAGTCATACAACCTGTTCTGGGTTGTTTCGTTGTTACCAACGCCATCAGCCGTCAGAACAGCTGCGCGACGCTCAATCATGCCGATATTATTTAGACGCAAGAAAGTGGCAGACACAAAACTCATAAGTATCAACAAAATGACCAAATGCCAAGTTCTAGCGCGTTGCAATCGCTTTATATTTCGTCGCACTTGCTTTTTATCAAACACCTGAAAACCCCACCTAAATTGTTAACCCTAGTATATCACGAACAGAGACGCTCCAAAGATGAAGTGATATACTGGGTTCTATGAATATCTATTTTTCTGGAATCGGTGGCGCTGGTATAGGCCCACTGGCCGAAATTGCAGTTGATGCCGGATATAGTGTGGCTGGATCTGATCCAGCAGAAACGCTAATGACCAAACAATTGATTCAAAAAGGTATCACCATTGATACTGTCCAAGACGGCACCTTCCTAATCACCCACCACCATGATAAGCCAATCGACTGGTTCATCTATAGTTCAGCCTTACCTGACGACAACCCAGAATTAGAAATGGCCCGCAAACTTGGGATTAAAACTGCTAAACGCGATGAGCTACTGGCCTACATTATCGATGACAAAAATCTGAAACTAATCGCTATCGCTGGAACACACGGCAAAACCACGACTACCGGAATGCTGATTTGGGCCATGCAACAATTAGGTATCCCAATCAGTTACTCAATCGGCACAACTATCAAATTTGGACCAAGTGGCAAATACGACCCGTTAAGCGAATATTTTGTATATGAATGTGACGAATTCGATCGAAACTTTTTACATTTTCATCCATTTTTGTCACTTATCACCTCGGTCGATTACGATCACTCCGACACTTACCCAACGATAAATGACTACTTGGAAGCATTCCGTCAATTCGCAACCCAGAGTAACCAAATTATCACCTGGAATGATCAACATCAAGAGTTGTTTAGGGATTTACATAGAGTCAAAATAATTAATCCGTCAGAAACTACTAGCAATATTGCAATCGTCGGCCAGCACAATCGCCGCAATGCAACTGTTGTCCAAGCTGCGTTGCAACTATTGGGATTTGATCAAGATATCAACAATATTCTAGCCCGTTTCCCTGGTGCCGATCGACGCTTTGAAAAACTTGCCGATAATCTTTACAGCGATTATGGTCATCATCCGGTAGAAATCGCCGCTACGCTGCAACATGCCCATGCATTATCCAATCAAATCGTATTAATTTACCAACCACATCAAAATATTCGACAACACGAGATTCGTGACCAGTATACTAACCAATTCGAGTTAGCTGAAACAATTTATTGGCTCCCAACCTATCTGTCACGTGAAGACAAAGACCCAAATTTACCGATTCTAAAACCTGAGGAATTAATTCAAAATATCACCAATAAAGATGACATCCATGTCGTCGATTTCAATGATGAGCTGTGGAATATTATCCAACAAGCCCGCCAAGCAGGTAAATTAGTATTATTTATGGGTGCCGGCAAGATTGATAGTTGGTTACGCGATAAACTAGCCAAAAAAAGCCAGTAATCATTGTTCAGACGGTACGCTTATCCCTAGGGCATCTGGATTAAGTGGGTCACCACCGAATGCATCGACGGATTTGGTTTTTTCAGCTTGTTGGGCAAAAAGTGTCTTGAACTCACTAATGGTATCTTGGTTGATTGGTCCTGTGCTAGAGTAATTTTTGAAATCACTGTCGTTTGTTATTGCCTGAGCACGGACTTCTTTGTAGCCCGGACGGCTTAGATCAAGCTGGGCCGCGCCACTGCCATTGTACATCGCCATACTAATCAAAACTAAGGTAGAAGCAATCAAAATTGACAATGCGATAAGTAGCAAAAAGCGATGCTTACTGCGAAATGAACCCTCGTTGACTGCTATCTCAATTTTTGGTTCGTCCATTATTGCTTTAGCCTCTCGACCGAAACTTGGTAATCCTTTTCGAATTGGTTTACGGCTGATTGATATTGATCGATGTGTTGATTCAATTTTACGACGTCTACGTTAACCTGATTGCGTTTGGTTCGAGCTGATAGTACAGCATCATAAAACTCAACTGGCTGATTCGGACAATCAATACTGATAGCCAAAGCTAGTTGTTTCTCGTAGCCTATATACTCCAATCTGAATGTATCAAGCATCAGGCCATAGCTTTTTGTGACAGCAACAAGATCGGTATTACCAAACCCGTTGGTTGAGGCTCGATTATTAAATCTGTCCATAAGCTTAGTCGACATAGATTCATATATTTGCCCCCTATTGACACGCAAAAGTGCATCACTGGCATGAAGCTGATTCAATGTATTTTTTGCCGATACACAATTACTACGGATTAGCTCTATTTGTTGGTCAGTCATCGTAGCGCTCTGGGCAGCAACACCCATTAGCGATATACCACTAAGGACGGTTGCAAACATTAGGCAAACAATTAACAATCTGGTAGACTTTTTCATTACTGTCCTATTATCTAACGCCGAGACCTGTTTGGTCAAATATAATATACCTTACAATTAAAACTATGGCGTTAAACGGCTAATGTCACGTGGGAAGAGGCAAGCCTCTTTGACATTGGCTAGGCCAATTGTCTTTTGAACAAACCTATCAATACCAAATCCACATCCGCCATGTTGTGGTAAACCATATTTAAAGGCTTGAAGGTAATATTTGAAACCCTCGTGCTCTACATCAAGTCCAGCTTTTTTCATTTGTTCAATCATCTTTTCGTAATTATTTTCACGTAATGGTACCGTTGCGATTTCTAGCCCACGAAGTAGCAAATCGCCCCAAAGAACCGTGCCGTCATCAGGGTCAAGTTTGTGATAGAATTTGGCTGCTCTAATCGGGAAACGGACCGCATAAACTAAATCTGTCCCAAGTTGCTGGCGCGCATAATCGCTAATCCAACGCTCTTCGTCTGGCATCAAATCTTTTTCATGAGTTGTATCATGTTTCGTCGCCTTGGTATACATATCGTGGATCTGGGCAATGGTGAACCTTGGCACCTTGCCGTCTTTGGTTAATTTCAAATCTGGAGCGTTTAGACTTTTCAGACATTTGGCGTGCTCGTCATAAACCCGTTTCAGTGCGTACTGGGTCATATCAGCCACCATATCTAATACCTCATCATGATCCTGCACAAAGCCCATTTCGATATCAAGCATCGTCAGTTCTGTCAGATGACGCGTCGTAGCACTCGGTTCAGCTCGATACGAATGTCCGATTTCATAGACTCTTTCAAATGCACCAACCATAATTTGCTTATAAAACTGAGGACTTTGAGCTAAAGTTGCGGTTTTGCCAAAATATTCAAGTTTGAACACTTCGGCACCGCCTTCGGTTGCTTCAGCCAGTAGTTTTGGCGTATCGATTTCGATGAATTCTTTGTCGTGCAAAAAATCTCGGATGTAACGGGTCATATCGGCTCGAATCTTGAAAATATTTTGTTCTTGCAAGTTACGTATATTTAGAACCCGAGTCTCAAACAGCATATCAAGATGCTCTGACTTATGCGAAATTGGCTTATCGACTTCAATTGGTGGCTCGTCTTTCACTGGCATCTCGACAGTAACTTTTACATTATGTAACTCTGCCCCGCCTGGTGCGCGTTCATCGACAACCACAACACCTGTAAGTGCTAAAACCGTGCCAATTTGCAACCCGCGTAACTTTTCAAGTTCGTCCTTATCATCAATTAATGTTTGGACTATGCCGCTACGGTCTCTGATAGTAATAAAATTCAAACCACCAAGTAGACGTTTTTTGTGCAACCAACCACGTACAGTAACCGTTTCACCAGCTTTTCCTAACACTTCTCGGACTAATGTTCGCTTCATATATTTATCCTTAATCTTGACTCCATTCTACCACTGACTATGTTATCCTTCAATCTACTACTTTTAGTTCCCCAGGAATTAAAAGTATAATATAATATGGATACGAGCAAAATCTTATCAATTAGGATTAGCTCTTGAAAATATAATTATTATGTCTCGGCGTCGTGGGCACCTCCGAAAACAAGAAAGGTTTTGTGAATAGCATGGGTATGAGACTTAGCGCTGAATATATCGAACAATTAGAATTGGTACCACACCGCATACAGGAAAAAATTACCGAGATTGTCGGTCAGATGTCTGATTCTGATTTGATGAAATTAGACGGAGACTTCCAAGACTATGAAAACCAATATACTGCGGAAAGTGAGTTACGGGAATCCATAAAGGAAGAGTTTATTCGTAGAGATATTGAGAGAGTAGCAACAGAAGAATAGATCTGGTTATTCGGTTGACGATTAAAGTTTTTTACGCGATGCTACTGCGCGCAGGTCATCATGAGAGTCAAACTCGTCAATAATTTTACGGCCGACTAGTGCCTGAATAACATCTTGCATCGTCAAAAGTCCAACTGTCGCACGCGACTCGTTTACAACAATTAGCAGATGACAGTGCGTGCGTAAAAATGCCGCTAGCGCATTCTGCAATGTTTGATCCTGGCGAATGTAATAGACCTTTGGTTCCATCGCCTTTTCGGCTGTCATCGAATGTTTAATATCAAGCGCAAGTAGACTTTGCAAATATAAAACACCAACAACATGATCGAGGTCACTACTAATTACTGGCAACTTACTATGACCAGTCTTGTACAGATCGTCCAGCGTTAATGGCCCGAGGAATTCTGACTTTTTAATGCTGTCAATCATATTACGTGGCGTCATAATCGTATTTACAAGTTTGTTACCAAACGACAAACTATGAACAACTAACTTTTTCTCATCAGGCGTCAAGACATTGTCTGATTCATCGACTAAATGTTGCAGTTCCGCCCGCGAGTCAATCCGCCGACCATGCGCTTCATTACACGCTGGATTACTTCTTAATATACTAAAAATATAGGGAATTTTCTGAATAAAATGGAGTATTGAAGCTTCGGCGTTTTTGTATAATTTTTGTGACCAATTTCTAAAAATTCCCAAGCGTGCAATCGACCCGTATTCGAGTGCCGTGAATAACGATACAAAGATACCAATTAGCCAGCCAAAGTTCACCACGCTTAGCAGTGCAATGACAATTAGTAACAGTGAAACCAGCACATTTTGCAATGAAATGACGTCAATTAGTAATTTTTCGCGGGCTAATGCATTTTTTGCACTTTTATCACCTGACTCATCTCGACGCTTCAACTCGAACAAACTAAATTCGCTATGTTTTGGTCGCACTGCAGCCACGATTAGCAAAATGATAAAAATTACAATAATTAAAATCAGCAAAAAGATAAACATACTCCACTATTGTAACTCATAATTTGTCTAGATACACTGTCAGCCAACGTGATTATTTGCTACAATTGAAGTAGTAATTGTAGGAGAATCTTTTGAACAAAATTACATGGATTATATTTGCAGTCGTTACCGTCGGTATTTTGGCATCGTTAATAATTTTTTCGGGGAATTCCAAACTTGATGTCAGTACTACTGATACTAATGCCATACAAATCGCCAACGACCAAAATGGCAATATAGGCGATCATGTATTTGGTAAGACCGACAGTAAAGTAACGCTTATCGAATATGGCGATTTCCAATGTCCGCCATGTGGTAGCATCCATACTGTCATCAAGGCAATTACTGAAGAATACAAAGATAAGTTGCAATTCGTCTTTAGGAACTTTCCAATTACAACTTCTCATCCAAACGCCAAAGCCGCCGCTGGCACGGCCGAAGCTGCCGGTTTACAGGGTAAATATTGGGAAATGAACGACAAAATCTATGAATCGCAATCTGACTGGTCTAACCTTAGCGGTACCGAGCGAACTGACTTCTTTGCAGGCTATGCCAAAGAATTAGGCCTAGATATGGATAAATATAATGCTGACCTAGCAGGAACAACTAACTCAGCATCTATTACTATGAAAATCAATTATGATTATGCCCTCGGCAAGAAAGCTGGAGTTGATGCTACACCAACATTTTATCTGAACGGTGTAAAATTAAGCTCAGACGTATTGGGTAACGAAACAAAACTCAAAGAAGCGATTGACGCCGAACTAAAAAAGTAAAAACACTCCATTCGACTACGTTATAACCGTGAGCTTCTGTCGAACGGCTCAGGATGACAAAAACACCCCGGTGCCTTGGGGTGTTTTTATGACCCAGAAATAACTCATGGGTTCTTTTTTTTGTATCCCGCCCTCCCAGGCGAAATGGATTTGTTGAGTCAAACGACTCTTACTGTGCGATATACAGTTGCCATTCGGCAGGCACCACATCCACGGCTATCTTTTTGCGCCGAGTTGGCACAAATTCGACGGCTATTGGCATGTGATTTACTCCTTGTACTATGTACAGCCTCACGCGCTTCGACCTCTAAAAATATTAGTTTTGGCGCAAGACACATCAATCACAATATCAAGTCAGAAACGAAACGTCAAGAAGAACGTTATATATAACGCTAATGTTACTACTATAGAACACTTGTTGGCTATATGCAACCTTTTTGCCACAATTTTTATGATATGATAGGCATATATTTGATTCTACGCAGGAGAAAGCACTTGATGAGTAAAAAATCAGCGACTAGGAATGTGGCTGTAAGTATAAGCCATTTTAGAATGGATTTTGGTAAAAAAACAGTCATAAAAGATCTGTCGTTCGAAGTATATAAAGGTGAAATATTTGGATTTCTTGGCAGTAACGGATCTGGTAAAACTACAACCATTCGTGCCCTACTTGGGCTTTATCAACCAACAAGTGGGGACCTTCTAATTGACGGAAAACCTTTTTCTGTTTCATCTGGAATAAAATTGGGTTACCTGCCCGAAGAACGTGGACTGTATAAGAATGAATCAGTCATTGACGTTATGTCATATTTCGGCCGATTAAAGGGACTTGACGTAAGCGAAGCCAAAAAACAAGCTATGGATTACCTGGACCGTATCAACTTGAGCGACAAAGCGAAAACCCGAATTGACAAATTATCCAGTGGCCAACAACAAAAAATCCAGCTCGGAATTACTATTATGAATAATCCGGAACTGCTAATCCTTGACGAGCCGACAAAAGGTTTTGATCCTGTTAATCGTCGATTACTAATGGATATTGTCGAAGAGCATCAACGCAGAGGAGCTACTATTATATTTGTTACTCATCAAATGGAGGAAGTCGAAAGACTATGCGATAGAGCCATACTCTTAAAAGATGGCGTCTCCTATGCATATGGGACAATCGCAGATATAAAAAAGAAATTCTCTGGTGCTTCGCTAGATGATATCTTCATCAGAGTTTATGGTGACGAAAACGAAAAGACCAAGGAGAATTCATAATGTATAACTTAGGAACAGTATTTTGTTTTGAATTCATCCGAACAGTCAAGAAAAAAACGTTCTGGATAATGACATTGTCGTTCCCGATTATTATTGGTATGGTTTTTGCAATTATCTATTTCTCAAATCAAGAAACTGGCAGAGCAGTCGAAAATACAAAAAACCAAAAGTTTTCTATCGAAGTTACAGACGAAAGTGGCCTCTTGAACAAAGATTTGATTAAACAATTCGGGGCTTTACAACCTGCGGACAAACAGACGGCTATCGACAAAGTCAAAAATGGCGGATTAGACGCATACTTTTATTACCCAAAAGACTTGGGTAAGAAAAATATTGAAGTATATGCCAAAGACGCAGGTTTATTTGATAATAGCCGATACCAGGCAGTAGCGAAAGTTCTATTGCAACAATCAGTTACACAAACCGTTGATGCACAAGTGACGGCTATATTACAAGATAAAGTACAATTTAGTTCGACAACCTACAAAGATGGCAAGCAGTTTGATGGCTTCAAAGAACTTATTGCTCCTGGCGTATTCCTTGTGCTTTTCTATATTTTAATTTTAGTATTCGGTAACCAAATGTTAACAAGTACTACCGAAGAGAAAGAGAACAGAGTCACAGAAATGATTCTAACGACTATAGAAGCTAGAACATTGATTATTGGTAAAATCTTTTCACTTATAGCACTAGCGTTCGTCCAGATTATTGCGATTATTGTTCCAGTTATAATTGCGTACGTGTTTTTCCGCAATCAATTAGCCTTGCCTAATTTAGATCTTAGCAACATTCCTCTCGACCCCCTGCGTATCGCAATAGGTGCGGCTATATTTATATTCAGTTTCCTTCTATTCACAGGCCTGCTAGTCGCAATTGGAGCCATAGCGCCAACCGCCAAAGAAGCCAACGGATTTTTTGGGGTTATTACGGTATTCATATTTGGGCCACTTTGGGCTGTGACATTATTCGTATCAATGCCAGACTCAGTACTTGTAAGATTCTTGTCGTTTTTTCCATTGACTGCACCAATCCCACTCATGCTGCGAAATGCAGTCGGCAATCTTACGCTAACGGATTCGCTGATTGGAATAATTATTCTATTGATAAGCTCAATAATCTCTTTATCTATTGCAGTTCGTTTATTTCGTTATGGAATACTTGAATATTCAAACCGTATTCCATTTAGCGTAATTTTTAATAAAAAATCCAAAAACATTAATTTTTCAAAGCAAAAACCTATTTAATTGATTATTGCGTCCTCGAGTAATTCGGTATGGAGTCCAGCCGCTATCATGGCATCAATAAATGCTTGCATATCTTGTTTAAACTCGGGGCGAAAATGCATTAAAACAACATCACCTGGGCGTAAATGATCACCTATTTGATACTGCATCGAACCACCATTAGCTTTTGCAATCCAAGTTACAATGGCGCTCATGCCACAATCAGCGGCAGCGCGACGCATTGTATCAGAATAAGCTCCACCCGGTGGTCGAAATAATTTCGGTCGATAACCGAAAGTCTCTTCAATATAATCAGCCATGCCACATATCTCAGCCTTTTGCTGCTTATATGTTTGCTCCGTCACCATTTTAGTGCTATGAGACAAAGTGTGATTCTCGACAATTGAGCCTAGGCTAACCAATTGCTTGAAAAAGTCCGGATTGCTAGAAACGTATGATTTTACTAAATATAAACTGGCCTTAATGTGATTTTCCTGCATCATATCAATTACTGATTGATCTTTGAAGGCACCATCATCTATGCCCAAAAAGACAACTTTTTGGTCAGTTACAAAATTAGTGATGACAGGAACCATGCCATCTACAATTGGCGGGATACTATAATCTGGTACGACCTCAACTGGTGGCGGTGGTGCTAATTGGGCTGGAGCAGGCTCAGGTTCGGGCTCGAGTTGAGGCTCGGGAACTACGATTGATGGAGTTTGGTCAGATTGATCTACTTTTGGGCTACCTAGAATATTAGGGTATAAAAAACTAATGTTGCACACCCAAGAACAATACCAAAAACAATAATAACTACAATCATAAACTTATGTCTTGGCAATCTGTGATTATCAAAACTATTCATTAATTAACATGATAACACCATTTAACGTAGCCAATTAGTGGTGCTATAATATACGACATGAAACAAAGCATAAACTTGAAAATCAATGCGTGGATTGTCTGCGCCGTTCTATTAATAGCAAATCTAGTGACTCTTGGGTTTTGGCAACCTTGGGTCGACAATTCGGTAAGTGATCGAACAATTGTAATCACTGGTTCTACAACCATAGAAGCCGAAGCCGACCAATTCGTATTTAGCCCTTACTACCAAAAGGAAGGTACTGACAAGGCTGCAATAAATACCGAACTTAGCAATCTTTCAACAACTATTGTTGCAAAACTCAAAGAGCTAGGCGTCGAGGATTCGGCCATTAAAACTGACGTAAATTCCTATGATTACGCTATTTATTACGGAGGGCCAGTCGATGAAGGAACGGCCACACTTTATATCACCGTAACAATCCGAGATAAGGTCTTGGCACAAAAAGTGCAAGATTACATTGTCACGACATCGCCAGCTGGTTCGATTACTCCACAGATTTCATTCTCTACTGCCAAGCAAAAAACTCTGGAAACTCAGGCTCGAGATGCAGCCTTAACTGATGCCAGGTCTAAGGCCGAAGCCAGTGCCAAACAGCTTGGTGCCAGCCTTGGAAAAGTTGTAACTGTGACTGACAATACGTATGGTGGTGTAACACCTATGCCTTGGATGATGGACGCTGGGACTAAATCCTCCGATTCGTCAATCAGTTCAGGCGCAGAATCATCATATTCCATCCAACCTGGACTTAATGAATACAGCTTTAGCGTCGAAGTTACTTACGAACTAAAATAGACAAAGTCTACTGCGCCTCACCCATATCTTATTATTATTTATTAACTATTTTTATGGCTTTACCATTTATAATTGCATCACTGATTTTATTGTATGCGCTGGTTAAAATCCTCTGAAAAGTACTTTGACTTGTCGCCATTTCTTTGGCACATTCCGTTTGGCTTAGACCTTCAATATTTTTTAGCCTAAGAGATTCAGATTCCTCAAGAGTAAGTTCAATAACATCTAACAGAGGCATAGGAACACCTTGTGGTTTAAAATATGTAACGTCTGGCTTAAAATAAATATTACGGTTTAATCTTGGTCTAGGCATATATTAACATCCATCAAATATTGATTATACAGCTCATTTAGATTAGCCATAGAAATTCACTTTTACTATTTATCTGATTGACTCTCGATTTGGACTATTTCTTTTCTTAAATCATCTAAATCTTCTACAAGTTGCGTTTCTATGGCCTTTAAATCAGCTAAACTATTCTTTGAAGAAGCCCAAAAACGCCTAATACCAAGACCACAGCCTCTACATCTTGCCATGTCTCTATATTGACCATTACAAACTTGGCAATTGCCCAATCCTCTACCTGTCATCGGGCCTTGACCCATTGGACCTGTTCCATCTAAATTTGGCATATATAATCTCCTTTATTTATTAACTTGTCTATTTAGATAGTTCAAATCAAACTATCTGTTATGAGTATATACCCATAACTAATATTTTGTCAAGTATACTAGCAACTCGGTTTTGTAGAACTACATGTAAATCCGTCTTTTGCTATCCAGTCGCTTAGACCGCCAACATTTGTTACATTTTTATATAATGCACCTTTGTGTCGATTCAATTATAGCAAATATGATTCAAGTTATTTGCGTTAGTCAGACCATGAAACCCGGTCAGTTTTCACACTGCTTAGAGCAGTTCAAATATATTCTAGCGATGCAGGAACTACCAAGATACTTATACTTAAAACTTTTCCCGGAAGTCTTTTTGTTATACTAAAGTCATGGACAATTACAAAAAGAGACCGAAGGAAGAAAGCCATAAACTTCTTACCCTGCTTGTTATCGGTATCGCTATTTCTGCAATTGGTTATATTTTGAGAGGTACGGTGAATGCCCCGGCGGATCATACTATTGAAGGCATCGGTGCTCTGGTTGGTGGTTTAGGAGGCTTATTATTATTCATATGGTTTTGCTTAGCAGCTGTTAGCTTACTGAGAAAAGCTTGGAAAAATAATTAGCTGCGAAGTATACCTCTAGGAACTGGGCTCGAACCGGCACTAAATATTATTATCTACTGTACTGTAAGGTTCGTTGTAGCTTAGCTTAATAAATAATATTAATGGCAATTTCGCTGTATTCGAAAAAATAAGGTGCGCTGATTTAGAGCACACCTTATTTAAATTCAGACTATTCGTTATTGTTTGTTCTGACCAAATCGTAGTCCACTCTGACCCTGACCGGACCCAGTCCCATCGCAATCAGCTTGGCGTTCAGTCTGTGCTTGGGTGCGAGTTTGGATTTCTTCCTCACTTAGCCCCATTTCCTGCCAGCGCTCTTGCGCTGCTGCTTGGACTTTTTCTTGATACTGCTCAATTGTCATACCCTGGTCGGTGATTACCTCGGCCATCGTTTTGGTTTGCAACTTTTCCTTTACTTGGTCAGTTGTCATGTCCATAGCCTTGGCCTTGATTGTTAAACCATTTCCTGATCCGTTAGCGCCATAAGCACCACCGTGGATTTGGTTAGCGATTGCGTCTACTGATAGTGGTGTAAATGCCAAAGCACTCACTGCAGCTAACCCAGCAATCGATCCAATTATTATTTTTCTACTCATTTTATGCAAATCTCCTTTATTTATTACGTTGGTTTGCATATGTATTACAAACGAGCGAAGGAAATTATTTCATTTACCTACCACGCATATATCGCTTAACAGATAGATTACCACGAAGATTATTATCAACACCAGATATCATGCTTGACCTACGACCGTTAAACATTCTTGGTAAATTACTATAGGAAAAGATAAACCCCAGTAAAATCAATACAGAGATCAAAATTGGTAATAAATATTGCAAGCGCACTTTATACATCTGCCCAGTTTTGTGAATAAAATAAATTGCACCCGCCAAAGAAACTAACCCCAGTAGCAATGCCCACCAAGGAAAAGACCCAACTAGCTCGGTTAGATTATGATGTGCTCCATAAGCAGGCCCTTTTGCAACTTGTACTCTGAACCATAACGTCGCAATGCTAATAAAATATGTCGTGATAAAGGTGAGTAATACAATCGAAATAATGCTGAGAGCACTCAGATAAATAAAATGTGATTTTGGACGCATATGAATTTTACCGCTATGAATTTTATCCATAACTTTTTCTTCGATTGGACTATTTTTTGGTTGAATTTTATCGCTCATAACTTACTCCATTATTTTGACATACTTCTTTTAACATAGCCTTCCCTCGTTTGATCCTAACTCCCACCGTAGATATTGGTATATGCAATATATCGCTTATCTCTTCGTATTTTAAATTATCGAAAAAATTGAGAGCTAAAATTTCCTTGTACTTGATATCAATTTGGCTAAGACATTTTCTAACATTAACGTTCAACATATTTTTATCTATAATCTTATCTGTATCAAATTTGACCAAGAAGTCGTCATTTGTTTCATCTAGCACACCCAAGGCATATATTTTCTTGTTTTTCTTTATCAAATTCATAGCCCCATTGTGCAAAATTCGATAAATCCAGGACGAAAAAGATTTATCAATTTTAAAACTTCGTAAATTAACGTAGGCGCTAATAAAAGCTTCTTGGGTTATATCCGATGCAATGTCGTAATCTTTCAGCAAAAACGTTGCGTAGCGCATGAGTTTTTTCTCGTATCTCTCGACTATTAATGCATACATGTCATTATTACCCTCTAAAACCAAGGTCACTACCTGCGAATCTGAAAGAGCATTATTCTTAGTAATCATAGCCTTGTATATTGTACAACTATGTCCAGTTTTTTATTTCATTAGTCCAATAAATAAACGCTTTCTAACAGTTTGGCTCGGTCGATTTACAAACAAGTTCACCTTTATTTTGCCAGTCGCTTAGACCTCCCAGGTTTGTCACATTATTGTAGCCGGCTTGTTCTAGAGCTATTTTAGCTTGTCCCGCTCTGTTTCCAGTGCGACAATATACATAAACTGGCTTGTTTATGTCAATTTTAGAAAAATCACCGTTCAAAATATCACCGAGCGGTACATTGACAGCCCCATTTGCATGGTCGGTGGCATATTCGTCTGGTTCACGAACATCGATAAGTTGCCCATTAACATCTGCTATTTTAGCATTTATTTTTTGTGGTTCATCTGATACATTTTCATTTTTATTAATAAAGAGATAATAGCCTCCAACAGCCAGCAAGATGACGACAATAATCAAAACAATATTTCTTGTCATTAATAAACTATTTCTTGGAAACTCGATCTATTCTAGCTAGCAAATAAATAAATGTTCCTAAAAATACCAAAAATAATCCTGTTCCGATTGGCGAACCCCATCCAAAAACTGCGTATAATGAATCCATTTCCCCTCCTTTTGTTAATAAATTTATTATAGCATTTAATTATTAGATACCAGTGGTTGGACGTTTTTTATGAGTGTTATTCTAATCTGTTTTTGATAAACTATAGATACTATGATAAAGAATAGGAATAGACTTTTATCAACAAAGAATGTCGCAATAATACTATCTGTAGTTCTGGTTCTAGTGATAATTACAATCCTGCGTTTTTGGTCACCAGAAGATACATGGCTATGCCAAAATGGAACTTGGGTTAAACATGGTAACCCTCAACAATCTCAACCTTTGACTGTTTGTGGCGACGCACAAGCTTGTACCGAAGAAGCCAAAATCTGCCCAGACGGTTCGGCAGTCGGTCGAACTGGCCCAAATTGCGAATTCGCCCCTTGTTCCGAATAGAACTTTATTAGCAAAAACTTATAATCCGAACCTTTTCATTTCCTCTTCGCTCAATTCGTTTGCCTGATAGCTCAATTTACCACGTTTTTCTAATTTATCTATTCTTTCTAACACTTCGTCAGATACAGCTGATCGATCCAAGTCAAAATTACTGCACCAATCATCTGAATTTACAAATTTTTCCAAAGCCCCACAGGCAAAAACAATTATTTCTCCTGAAAAACCAAATTCAAGTTCTGATGCAACATAACTGCAAATTTTACATTCAACATACGTCGGAGGATACACTTCACCATCCTTTTTGAAAGAGTGCAAAATCACTGGGCCATTTTGTTCCATAATATAATCCTCTAGCCCACCAGTTAGTTTTCTATAATTATACAATAAAATACCCGCCTCGGGATAATCAAACTTTGGTTTTGCCAAGTTAATTATCTCGAGTGCGGGTTAGTTGTGAATCGCACGACTAGATTTCAAAGTTTTTCAAATGCCTTGGCGCCGCGTCGTGCTAGTTTTTTTTGTGAACGAGCGTTTTTTTGGCGCGCCACAGCTGCAATTTCGATAAATTCAACGATTTCAGTCGACCAAACAAGTATCACTCGCTCAAAATCATCGAAACAGCAATCTGCTATTGTTAAAGGACCAAAATCAAAGTACATGACGGAATCGCCCTCGTCGGTATCTTCATCTGCATCCATACCACTATTGTGAATAGTGCCACACCAATCACACTTGAGTTCATACCCAGTGCTAAAGCCACTGCCCTGATTCAACGGGAACAGAGATTTACTAATCATAATCATTCACCTCCCCAAGATGTTGAATATAAATAGGCCACAACTAACGCCGTGACCCTCCAGTATTTCCCAAATATACTTTAACATAATAATCATAATTAAGATAGCAAAAGACGGCTGAGTGTAGCCTTTCTAGCGCAGAGCCTGCATATTGTAGCCCATTGCAGCTAAACCTTCGGCTATACACGACAAAGCCTCGGCAGTTGATTGGTTCGTAGAATGCATTAGAACACTGGCGCCTGGATATGCTCCAGCCAAAACATTAGCACAAGTAGTCGACGAATTTACGCCTGAACCGGCTGAATCTCTAGATGCGTCGCCCCACATAATAAGAGTTAAACCATTGGCACTGGCTGCTGCATAAGTATTCGCACTTTTATTCCCGCCAGGTGGACGAAAAAAAGTCGGTCGTACACCAGTTACGCTCATAATCGCACCAATTGATGCATTCATGTCATTATATTGCCAGTCGTAACTACGCTGACCATAATCATACATTGCATGCTCATAACCATGTGATTGAACAGCATGACCTTCAGCGATTGCTCGACGAAGAGCGACTGCATCTGTGCCAACTCTAGCACCCAGTTCAAAGAAAGTAACCTTGATGCCGTAACAGGAAGCATAGTTCATAATCCGATCGCCATATGTTAAACCGTCATCATAAGTCAAATAAATCGTACCTGCGCTTCCAGAATTTATAGGCGTAATTGTTTTGATGACAGGTGCATAATATGCCATTGGTAAGGTAAAAGAACGAGCGTCGCCAACTCTAAAATCAGTAATAAATTTTTTAGTGGCATCTTTATCTAGCCAATTGCCACCAGTACTAGTTACCTGTTGGCACGCCCCCAATGCAGGACTGGCGTTATAGGTATTAACCTCAGCCGCAATATTATTTACCAACTCGTCCAATTTTGTAGGCGACCAATTCACTTGTACACCAGATTCATTTTTTGATATTTCTAAATAGTCCAACAGTTGTTTTGAGGTTAATGCAAGTTTGTATGCGCCACTTTCTAGTGACAATGGCTCGCCAATCATCGACTGGACCTGTGATTGTTTTGATTCCAGATCGGACTTAGTCAGTTCTGCGGGAGTAATGTCAAATCCAACGCTAGCAACTAATTTGTCTACCGCTAACTGACTAGCTAGTTCCTGACATGTCAAAATTACACTAAATTTAGTCCCCGGCTCATCCGGCGTTATTTTCAAACTTTGATCAAAATTATAAACAGCATTCTTGGGGTCAGTTTGAGGAATAGATATTGTCGATAACGATTTAACGCAGTCGTTTTCTGCAACCATTACTTTTGGCTCAACTATTGAACTGGTACCATCAATTAATAATCGTAATTTATCGTTTAGGTCTAGGCTGTTCAAACGCCAGACAGCTTGGCTAGTAGCTTGTGTATCAATCGAAACACCAAGTTTACCAAAATCAAATATCCATTCATCTTTGCCATTTTCAAAAGTAAACTTTCGAGCTTCGAATTCTGATTTCAAATTGGCAAGCCTAACTTCGAGTTGTTCGCTGTCCAAACCGCCAACATCTACACCTAAGACTGTGGCTTTTGGGAAAGTCATGGCTTGCGAAAGAGTAGTCTGGTATAACCATGAATTTGTCAGTTGAAAAAATATAAATCCCACCTGAACCAAAATAATTAATAATGGCCAATAATCCCTTCGACTAAATGTCGTATTTACAATCTCTTTTTCCCCCACAACCTTCATCAAACTCCAGTATCCAATAAATAGATAAGAAATACTAGGCCAAAAGGTCTGGAATTTTTTATGGCTCAGTGCACAGGTCACGGACCAACCAGGTTTATGTTAAAATTAGAATAATGAAAAAACAATTCAATGTTTCAACAAAAGCGGCAATATATAATAACGATTTCAGTCGCGTACTCGTAATATACACAAATAAATCAATAAACGGTAAATGGCGTTACGGTTTGCCTGGCGGGCACATAGAAGACGATGAATCTCCAGATCAGGCAATGATTCGCGAACTGCGTGAAGAATGTGGCATTGTCGTCAATAATCTACGTCACACTGACTTTTTTATCCACTGCACTGGTAAATTAATTCTTGCATTCGTGGGCTCAGTCGACAATGACGACCTAAAATCTCAACAAAATGAACTTGAAGGAATCCCAAAATGGCTATCCAGATCAGAGTTTGAAGGAATTAGTACCCCAATTGAAGAGAATTATCGCAAATTGGTTTTAGAAAACTGGCCAAAGAAATAGATTAGAGCCCATGTTATAATTACTAAATGAAAAAAATAATAGTGGCTAGACATGCCGAGACTAATTACAATAAGCTCGGACTAGTAAACTACGATCCAAATGTTAATGTTTATCTGACAGAAAATGGAATTGAACAAGCAGAAGAATTGGCAAAAGAACTAAAAGATAAGGCTATCGATATCATCATAGTCTCGGACCTAAACCGAACACGACAAACTGCAGATATTATTAACAAATACCATAATGTTTCTATCATCTCGGATTCACGCATCAATGATATCGTCAATGGGTTCGAGGGTGAACCAGTCGATAAATATCACGAAGCGAGAGATTCGAATCCTGACCGCATTAATGTACGGTTTAACGGCGGGGAGTCTATAATGGATTGCAATAAAAGAACGAACGATTTCTTGAATGATCTACAGAAACGCTCTGAAGACAACATTCTAATAGTGAGCAGTAACAACAATATGAAGCAAATCCAAATAATCATTAACAATCTGCCTCTCGGAGAAATATTAGATATGCATATTAAAAACGCATCCTTCTTTGAATTTAGTCTATAAAAAATACCAGTCCAAAAGGTCCGACGACTGGGCATCGCTCCACTTCATAATTTTTTTAATAATTCGAAGTCTCCAGAGATTAAAGCTTCTTTCTTGGCGATTGTCCAATGTTTAAGTTGTTTTTCTCGTTTCATTGCATCTGATCGTGTTCGAAACTCTTCATTATAAACCAACTTAAAATCACCATAATCTTTTATAAATTTCGCTCCGTGATGAGTTTTGTGGTCTTTCAATCTTTGTTCGAGATTGTTAGTTTGACCGATATAAAGGCGCCCATGAATGTTGCGAAGAATATATATGAAATACATAAATTAAATGTCAAAAGTCTTTCGATTCACATTGTTCACTCAAGATTTTCAGTCTTTCGATTCACATTGTTCACTCAAGACATTCGCCTCTCTCTGCTGCCCTGGTCGAAGACCATGAGCGAGCAAAGCGAGTCGAATGGCTCCGACGGCTGGACTCGAACCAGTAACCTTGAAGTTAACAGCTTCTTGCTCCACCATTGAGCTACGTCGGAATAATTGTTTTTATGAACTCCCGTCCGTTACCTGATTTGAGACCTTTTTCTCTCTTCAGTGCTTCCGAACGAGTGGTAACAGATTCTTGATGAATCAGCTTCCATTCGCCAGGAAATCGCGAGGTATAAGTTTTAAATGTGTGATTATTATGTTGGTTTAGACGTCTATCAACATCTTCAGTCTGCCCTACATAATATTTGTTTGCCATTTTATTGTAAATGATATAAACGTACAACATATTATCTTGCTCCACCTTCGCTGTACAGCGAAGAGCTACGTCGGAATACAGAGGTATTATATACTTTACACCTTAAATTAGTCAACGCCCACTTTGTAAAAAATCGATAAACTAACCTTGTAGAACTGCGAATACAAGCAACCTTTGGTCAAGTGAACTTCTGTCGCTATTCCATTTGCCAGTACAAGAAATTATATTGAGCCCTTGTTTTGCGCCACCGTATGGTATCAACATTTTACTCATATCCAGACCGTCAACAGGTTCGATTGTCGTATTGACTACATTGTATGTAAATCGGACACCGTCACCGCGCTCAACAATAATCTGGTCACCTACCACGATAGTTGTTAAATTGCCGAATAAACCAACATTCGTACCAGTTTCAGAAGAATGACCATCAATCAGCATCGCTCCATCTTGGCCTGGTTTGGTACTGGCATTATACCAACCTGCATCATAGGCATTCTGTGGCGCCTGCACGCTGTTGTCGTCATTTACGCCCATTGGTAATATCCTTGCCGACACATTAATTTTGTCGATATAGATTGCTCGAGGCAAATCAGCTGCCACTGTGTAATTAGTAAGGTTATCTGCGGAAGGTTTGGTGGTGTCAATACCTGGTGGCAATTGCGATTGATTATCGGCAGACGTATTGCTATTGCTATTGGTCGATTCGTCAATTTTAGCCAACACTTGCCTTGCCTGAGTATTGGTTTGCCAAGTGTTAATGCTGACATAACCAGTAGACCCCAGCAACAGTACTAAAAATGTACCTAGCGCCAAACGGCGTACCATCAAATTGTTAAACCAACGCTTATTTTGATGTTTTGTCTTGCCAGCCTCAATTACCTTAGATAATAGCATGGCTTTATTGGTCGTCCGAGCCAGTGGTTTCTCAAGATTTCGCACTTTTGTTTTTTGAAGATTAACAGATTGTTTATGGGTATTAGCAGTTTGGAAATTTAATGACATAGACGGAGCAAAAACTGAGGTAACAATCGAGTATTTAGCTATATATTCTTTGATTACTAATGGCGTTTGTGGCATCCTGCGTTCTACTAACACTTTCACAGTGCAAGAACGTGGTAGCGGGCGTATCAACCCGCGTGAATTATATATATATCTAGTATTTTCCATATTTTTGTTTTTGTTTTATTGACCGTTTTTTTATCTAGCTACTGCCAATATCGAGGGGTTCTAATGTTTTTTACTTAGTTGACGACGAGTTACTAGGACGAATACGCCAGCTGTGATGATGCCCAGGACTGCAACGACAATTGGGTTCGCTGTGACGAATCGTTGGATAGCTGTATTAGGAGCGGTTGGACATTCGCTCCATTGCCATGTTGACAGGTCAAATCCGACCAAGGCTGGGTTGTTGCTAAGGTCCAAAGCACACAATTGATTGCCTTCCAAGCGCAAAGTTACTAACAGAGGGTTATTACTTAGGTCTATGGTAGTTAGTTGGTTGTCGTACAAGACTAATTGCGTCAGAAGCACATTGCTACTGACATCTATAGCCGTTAGTTGGTTACCGTTCAACCATAAAGTTGTCAGGGCGGTATTGAAGCTGACGTCTATGGTAGTTAGGAGGTTGTTGTGCAGGAATAGTATCGTCAGAGCAGTATTGTGGCTGACGTCTATGGTGGTTAGTTGGTTCCCCCACAAATTTAAATCAGTCAAAGCCGTATTTAGGCTGACATCTATGGCGGTTAGTTGGTTGTCGTACAAGACTAATTGCGTCAGAAGCACATTGCTACTGACATCTATAGCCGTTAGTTGGTTACCGTTCAACCATAAAGTTGTCAGGGCGGTATTGAAGCTGACGTCTATGGTGGTTAGTTGGTTGTCGGCCAAGAACAGGGTCGTCAGGGCGGTATTACTACTGACATCTATGGTGGTTAGTTGGTTGGTGAACAAGGACAGGTAAGTCAGAAGTGTATTGCTGCTGACATCTATGGCGGTTAGTTGGTTGTCGTACAAAACTAATTGCGTTAATAACGCGTTACTACTGACGTCTATGGTGGTTAGGAGGTTGTCGCCCACGGATAGACTCGTCAGAAGTGTATTGCTGCTGACATCTATGGTGGTTAGTTGGTTGGTGAACAAGGACAGGTAAGTCAGAAGTGTATTGCTGCTGACATCTATGGCGGTTAGTTGGTTGTCGTACAAAACTAATTGCGTTAATAACGCGTTACTACTGACGTCTATGGTGGTTAGGAGGTTGTCGCCCACGGATAGACTCGTCAGAAGTGTATTGCTGCTGACATCTATGGTGGTTAGTTGGTTGGAGGCCAACCATAGTTGCGCCAGGGCGGTATTGAGGCTGACGTCTATGGTGGTTAGGAGGTTGGTAGTCAAGGATAGTTGCGTCAGAAGCATATTACTGCTGACGTCTATGGCGGTTAGTTGGTTGTCGTACAAAACTAATTGCGTTAATAACGCGTTACTACTGACGTCTATGGTGGTTAGGAGGTTGGTGTGCACGAATAGGTACTTCAGAAGTATATTACTACTGACGTCTATGGTGGTTAGGAGGTTGTTGGACAGGGATAGGATCGTCAGGGCGGTATTATTGCTGACGTCTATGGAGGTTAGTTGGTTGGTGTCCAAGTATAGGGTCGTCAGAAGTATATTACTACTGACGTCTATGGTGGTTAGGAGGTTGGTGAACAAGTATAGTCGCGTCAGAAGCGTATTACTGCTGACGTCTATGGTGGTTAGGAGGTTGTCGCGCATATTAAGGGTCGTCAGGCCGGTATTGCTACTGACGTCTATGGTGGTTAATTTGTTAGAATACAGGTATAAGCTCGTCAGGGTGGTATTATGAGTGACATCTATGGTGGTTAGGAGGTTGTCGTCCAAGTCTAGCAATGTCAAATTTGTAATCTTTTCAAGTCCTGCTACACTTGAAATCTTTAGAGCATCTGCCTTTCCATATCCACTACAAGTCAAGGAAGTTAGTTGCAGCAACTCACTATCGGTCACATTGTAGGTATATACCCTATCACCAACGCCATCAACAACATCAGTGTTTAACTTATCAATAACGCAGTTATAGAAGTTTTGATCGTCAAAGGCTGGGTTGGCTGGTGCGGCACCGACTGGTACAGCGTTAAAAATTCCAATACCAAATACAGATACAAGTGCTATTATTAGCGACTTGGCTTTAATAATTTTGAATACACTCATCTCTTTTATGTCCCCTGTTTATTTTCGTCTTTTATACTTTATGTCATAACTATGAGCGTTATGAGGTATATTGTCAAGAACATTATATCTGAACGTTATTTGTTTTTGCCCTTCGATTTTAGATAATTTATCAGGCGGGTTTTCATCGCTATGTGTGCACCGTCTAGACCTAGAACTTTGAGGGCACCGACCAGAACATATAGTTCGTCTAGAGTTTCTGTATCATGCGAAGCAGCTAGAGAGTCGAATTTAGCGATAATCGCATTAATCATCCATTTTTCTTGCGATGGAGTCGGAGTTTTGCGCGCCGACGTATCGTCCAAATGAGTTGTCACTACCTCTAACGAACGAGCTGAGCGGTCACGTTTACGTAAATATCCCTTGGCCATTAGCCCATCAATATGGACCGCAACAGTCGAAACTGATTTATAGCCCAGCGCTCGCATAATCTCACGATAACTGGGACCATAGCCATGCTCTTGGATAAATCCATCAACAAAATTAAGTAATTCCCTCTGGCGTTTACTCGACCGTTCGTTATTACCCATTTCCTATTTCCTAACCCCTATCCCCGATTTATTCCTACCCATTCGACTACGCTCATGGCCTTCGGTACCTACTACTGTTGCTGCTAATCCCCACCAAATAATCGCAACCGTATCATCAACCCAAACGGGCAGGAATAATCCGATGATTGCTAGACCAATGCCACTTGCAAATACTCCCAACGCTAACCAATCTTTACGAAATTCCCATAGTTTTAATAGTATTGATATAAAAATCGAAATGAATAACATCAATCCCAACCAGCCAACTTCGTGAGCAATGAATAAATAATGATTTTCGATGACTATTGGACTATTGCCATATAGTGATGCCGATCCAGTGCTACCGATACCATCGCCTAATGGTTGTGCGATTAGCTGACTCATGCCATCTCGCAATGAATCAACATGATCGTCGTTCGAGCTAATACTGCTGCCACCGTTTGGGTTTTCATGTAGTAGCACATTCGACACAAAATCAGTATTACGAATTGCCAAAAACCCGCTGATTAATGCAATCAGAACTAAACTACTATTTATCCACACTTTTGTGGACAACTTTCGAAAAGCCGTAATGGCTAACACTATAATTATGGCAATAATCGTTCCAATCATTGCGCTGCGTGAATAACTAGCCCATAGCGCCACTAATCCGCCAATAGATAAAATAGCGGTTACAGTCAGTGACCACTTGTCTTTTTTGAATTTATGCTTTGCAATAAAGGCTACAACTAGCGTCAATATTATGCCAGCGTATGCTCCCAGCGGGTTAGGGCCTCGCATCGTGCTATTAATTCGGACAAAATCGTGGTTCATATCGATTGTCAGATACGGCTGAATCGTGTCAACATTATAGCCAAGATATTTGAGAATATCATGCGGTAATGCAAACACCTGTAACAACGCAAAAATTACGACAATTAACGCCCCCGCTATGGCAACTTTTATAAATAACCTTCGATAATTCGGGTATAAACGCAGCGCAATGTAGACCAAACCAAAGAAAAGCAAATAACGCAAATCAATCGCCAAGCCCGCCACGCTGGCAATCCAACCCTGAGGTTCATAGAATAATAATGCCAAATGCAACACCGCATAAGCAGCGATTGCGATAATAATTGGGTCACGCAACAACCGCGTTTGTTTGGTCTTGAACAGCAAAAATATCGCGATTAACCCCGCAATCAGCATCAAAATCTCTTTCCAAGATTTTATCAACAAATCACAACTTGGCCAAAGTGTCCCAAACCCCACAACAAGTGGTGCATGTAACACAATCCCACCGAATATCACCAGCAGGATAGTAACGTAAATTTTCTCAAGGTAATTCAGCTTATTCATAACCATGCTTTCTACTATTATAGATTATACAATCCTGCTTAGCTATTAGAATAAGGGATTAGGTTATCGGAAATGGGAAATGGGATAGTCTGCGCGCTAAACCCTATTTCCCATTTCCCAACCCCCGACCCCCAACCTGAGCCAAAGATGTTATAATTGGTTTACTTATGCCAGGTAAAAACATCAAATTCTATAGTCTTGTCCTTGTGATTATCGACACAATTGTATTGCTGGGTGCATTTACGGTTGCATATATTGCCCGCGTTCAATATGACCCACGCCCATTACTGACAAATGTACGCGCCTATGAATATTTAAATGCTTTTATATTTATAATCCCCGTCTGGATTCTAATATTCGCCGTGCTTGGGCTATATCAAGCCAGTACTTATAACCGCCGAACAGTCGAATGGGCAAAGGTCGCTGTTGGCTCATTTATTGGCATACTGCTGATTATCGGCTGGCAATATGTCAGTGGCGAAAATATATTGCCTGCTAGGCTTGTTGCCGCGTACGGATTAGTGGCAGCGTTTGGTCTAATTATTTTCGAACGTGAAGTGTTGCGTCTGATTCGTAGCTTGATGTTCCGATGTGGTAAAGGTGTTAGCCGCGTACTAATAATTGGTACGTCTGATGCAACTAGCGACATCGCCCGTAATTTATCCGACACAATCAGAAGTGGTTATAGAATCGTTGCAATTGCTGGACCTAAAAAAGTTGCGCCAGACGAACTGAACGTTATCCATTATTCATTAGTCGAAACTGCTTTGCGCGACATCGAAATCAACGGTATTACAACAATCATTCAGACTGACTTGTACGATTCAACTGAACGCAATCAAAAAATTCTTGGTGCCGCCCAATCGCGTCATCTGAGTTATAGTTTTATCCCTGGCGAGGCCGAGTTTTATTCTGGTCAAAATACTGTTGACGTATTCCTTGGTTATCCAATGATATCGGTTTACCAAACACCACTTGTTGGTTGGGGAGCAATGCTAAAACGAGTGTTTGACTTCATCGTTAGCATAATATTGATTATTGTTTTGTCGCCCATCTTATTAATATTATTCATCATAAAAAAGATTGCAGATCCTGGACCAGCTTTTTATGTTAGCAAACGCCTCAGTCAGTTTTCAAAGCCGATTAGACTTATCAAATTCCGCAGTATGGACGCAAAATACGGCGGTCGCGACGCAGCCGAAGAATTTCGCGAAATGGGACGCGACGACTTGGCAGCTGAATATGAAAAAAACCGCAAGGTCGAAAACGACCCACGAATCACTGGTTTTGGAAAATTTATACGTGCCTCGTCACTAGACGAATTACCTCAGATATTTAATGTGCTCAAAGGCGATCTCAGTTTGGTTGGTCCTCGCCCCATCCTACCACAAGAGATAAAACTCGCACCTGGCCGTACCGCACTTCTCCACAGCGTCAAATCCGGCGTAACAGGCATATGGCAAGTATCTGGTCGTAGTGAATTATCATTTGACGAGCGTATCGAGCTGGAACTATTTTACGCCCAAAACTGGACCTTTTGGCTTGATATAAAAATATTGTTCAAAACTATCGCCGTTGTTCTTCGCAAAAAGGGCGCCAAGTAGGGTTTAGGGATTGGGAAATGGGAAATAGGAATAATAAAAATGGGAAATAGAGAAAAAACTGAAGGCTTTGAACAATTGGAGGTTTGGGAAAAATCTATTGATATTGCAGTCGACATTTATAAATTAACAAATTCATTTCCAAAGTCCGAAATTTACTCTCTAGCAAATCAGATGCGACGAGCATCTTCGTCAATTTCTGCTAATATTGCCGAAGGTTATGGTCGACACGGCTACAAAGAGAAATTACAGTTTTATAAAATAGCTAACGGTTCATTGCTGGAAACAAAGAGCTTTTGTTATCTAGCAAACCGATTGGAATATATTTCTCGAAGCCAACTCGAAGATATAATCGTTTCTTTTATATCAATCCAGAAAATGATAAACGCGCTCATTCGATCTGTTAGGAATAATAATGAAAACTGCTAACCCCATTTCCCATTTCCCATACCCCACTCCCCACAATAGCAATCCTCGGATTGCTATTGTGCATGATTGGCTAACTAATATGGGCGGGGCTGAGAATGTTGTTTTGGCTATGCATGAGGCTTTTCCTGATACACCGATTTATACCAGTACTTATACGCCCGAAAATATGCCAGCATTTAAAAATATGGATGTCAGAACGACAAGTCTGCAAAACCTCCCAAAACCATTCAGGAAACTTCATAAATTTTTTCCAATGTTGCGAGTTAGAGCTTTTCGCAAACTAGATTTGTCCGAATTCGACATAATTCTCAGCGTTTCGAGTGCCGAATCAAAACAAGTTCAAAAAACTCGACCAGACCAAGTCCACATCTGTTATTGCAACACGCCAATCCGATATTACTGGAGCCATTATGATGAATATCGCCAAAATCCAGGTTTTGGAAAGTTAAATTGGCTAGTACGTCTGGCGATGCCTTTGATGGTTCCAGCTCTGAAAAAAGCCGACTATGACGCCGCTCAAAAAGTCGATGTATTCATAGCCATCAGCACTGAGGTCCAAAAACGTATCAAAAAGTATTATGGCAAAACTTCGACCATAATTTATCCGCCAGTTGATGTCGATAGATTCGAGCCTAACCGCGAACGCAGCGATTATTACGTTGCGCTTGGTCGTCAAGTCCCCTACAAACGCATCGATTTAGCAGTAATGTCAGCAACTAGGCTTGGCATCAAACTTCGTGTCTATGGAAATGGTAGCGAACACCAGCGTTTAGTCGATATGGCCGGTCCAACCGTGCAATTCTTTAGCGACCGATTTGGCGATGCATCTGATGACGCTGTCACCAAGGTACTAAATAATGCCAAAGGCTACATTTTTCCAGCCGAAGAAGATTTTGGTATCGTCCAAGTTGAAGCCTTGGCCGCTGGCGCACCAGTTATCGCCTACAGCAAAGGTGGCGCACTCGACATCGTTCAAGACGGCGAAAGTGGCGTATTGTTCCATTCTCAAACTGTCGATGCTGTAGTGGACGCTATTAAACGTGCAGAACAAATAGATTTCCTTCCCGGTACCCTCCGCCGCAAAGCAAAACGCTTCGATAAGAGCCTGTTCATAAGCAAAATAAGGAATATAGTAAACAGGCTCTAGCTATTGGAATTTGGAAGGTGGCTATTAGCTCGAGACTAATCGTTATATTCTAATAGCTATATTCCAATAGCTAACTTTGTAATTTCTTAGCCACGTCACTCGTCTTGTGGCTAACGTCTTTTCTGGAAACTAATATTCCATCAGGGGTGTTTACTACTACTACATTATCTAACCCAATTACGGCAACCGGTTTATCCTCTTCATTCCTAATGTATACATTTGCAACATCAATCGTGTGGATATTGTCGCCATTGAAATAATTGCCATATTCATCTTGGGGCACCACGTCATGCAAGTCTTTGAATGAACCAATATCCATCCAGTCAAAGCTTGCCGCAACAACCGCCAGGTTTTTAGTTTTTTCAATCAATGCAATGTCGATGACCTGATTATCTAATGCTAAATAGGCATCATCGTATTGTTTGGTCCCAACTTTAGCTATCGCTGATAAAATTTCAAAACTCTTATATAAATCTGGGGCATTTAGTCTCATCTCATTCAAAAACGTATTGGCTGATCCAACAAAATAACCACAGTTCCATAGATAATTACCTGATTCTACATAAACCTTTGCGGTTTTGTAATCGGGTTTTTCTTTGAAAGATTCAACATTAAACACGCCCTTGCTGGCATTTATGACTCCGTCGCGCTCAATATAACCAAACCCAGTTGAAGGGAAAGTTGGCTCGATGCCAATTAGTGTAATCTGGTTATTGGTCTGTGACACCTTGGCAGCCACCGCAAATGAACGGGCAAAGCCTCCAATGTCACGAATATGATGATCAGAATGGATAAAAGCGATTGGTTCGTCATGATCATGTTTTCTGGCAATAACATCTAGCGCATAAATAATACAGTGGGCCGTTCCTCGTCGTCCTGGTTCAATTAAAATCGCAGATTTGGGTAATTCTGGCAACTGTGCACGTACATGACCAGAGTGGCTAGATTCCGTTACGACATAAATCGTGTCACCAAGTTTAGACGCACGATCATAAGCCGTCTGTAACATCGAACGTTCGCCAGTCAGCTTTAATAGATGTTTTGGGAATTTAGGAGTTGATAGTGGCCATAGGCGAGTGCCAGACCCACCGGCTATAATTACGGTAATCATTTTCTCTATTATACCCTATCTAGTACATGAAGGGAACCGCCTAGATGGCGGTTCCCTTTTTGGTTACTCCTTTCTTTTGGTTAGTTTGTTATTAGGTTTCTATTCTACAGAGTATCTGGGAATACTGCTGTTACAATTCCTGAGTTAGGGGCATTTGTATCACTTTCTGAACCAGCTACAGTGAAGAAGTTTGCAGCAACACCTGTTAAGGTATAGCCTGTTGTTGGCGTAAGAGTAATGTATGCGGTGTATTCTGTTAACGCAGCAAAGTTTGCGGCTACTGGTAGCCATTCTACTGTGGCTGTATATCCTGTTCCAGAAGTTACTGTCATATCTGGGGCTTCACCCGTAACTGGCACTGTAACTCCGGCAATTGCTGCAACATTGATAACATTAACAGTAATCACATTATCGGCAGATACGTTATTAACTGGTTTAACATAATTGGCTGCTTGTGCACCACCGAGGGTGTAAACGACAGTGATGGTTTTACCAGCTCCAACAGCACTTGTGTCATAAGTTGCAACACCAGAGACGGTAACGTCTTCGATGCCAACTATTCCAATTAATGCTCCAGCGGTAAATGCGGCAGTTGTACCACCATCATATTCCTTAGTTTTCGTAAATAAGGCAGGCGCTGCGATAGTTAGTTGTTTAGTAGTAATCTCGTTATCGGCAGATACATTATTAACTGGTTTAACATAATTGGCTGCTTGTGCACCACCGAGGGTGTAAACGACAGTGATGGTTTTACCAGCTCCAACAGCACTTGTGTCATAAGTTGCAACACCAGAGACGGTAACGTCTTCGATGCCAACTATTCCAATTAATGCTCCAGCGGTAAATGCGGCAGTTGTACCACCATCATATTCCTTAGTTTTCGTAAATAAGGCAGGCGCTGCGATAGTTAGTTGTTTAGTAGTAATCTCGTTATCGGCAGATACATTATTAACTGGTTTAACATAATTGGCTGCTTGTGCACCACCGAGGGTGTAAACGACAGTGATGGTTTTACCAGCTCCAACAGCACTTGTGTCATAAGTTGCAACACCAGTTACTGTTACTGTATCAAGAGGATTAACTCCAATTAATGCTCCAGCAGTAAATGCGGCAGTTGTACCACCATCATATTCCTTGGTTTTCGTAAATAAGGCAGGTGCTGCGATAGTTAGTTGTTCCTTTTCGGCAGTTGTTGGGAATACGGCGGTTACAACTCCTGAGTTAGCAGAATTGGTTGGGGTTGTCCCAGCTACGGTAAAGAGATTTTCTGCTACACCAGATAACGTGAACCCAGCTTTAGCAGTAAGGGTTATAGTAGCCGTGTAGACTGTTTCTGCTGCAAATCGAGTAGGTGTTGTTGACCATGCTACTGTGCCAGTATATTGAGCTGTCTCTGTAGTCGTTGTTACAGGAGTGGCATGAGTTACTGGAGCGGTTACTCCAGGGATTACAGCGATGGTGATTGTTGTAGCTGTTACTGGAAATATCGCTGTTACAACGCATGTATTAATCGCGTTTGTGACAGGTGCTGCTCCGGCTACAGTGAAGAAGTTTGCGGCAACGCCTGTACATGTGTAACCTGTCTTTGGTGTTAATGTAATCCAGGCTGTGTATACTGTATTTTCAGCAAAGGTTACTGGGCTATCACTCCATGTTATTGTTCCTGTGTATTCATCTGTTGCGGTAACTGATGAAACTGGAGCTACACCCGTTACTGGGGCGGTTACTCCAGGAACTACGGCTATGGTGACAGGAGTGGCTGCCACTGCTATTGTGGCTGCACTTGTAGCTGTACCAGAGTAATCACCAGTTGCTGTTGCAACAACTTTGATGAACTTGCCTACATTAGTAGTAAGCAATGTGTAATTGATTGCTGTTGCTCCACCAATATCTGCATATGTACCATCTGAAGAGTCAGCTATTCGCCACTGATAAGTAACTGTTGCGCCTCCTGGTGTTCGTGCGCCAGCTGTTAGGGTCTGACCCACTTGAACCGTACCAGTTATCGCTGCTATTGACTCTAATGGAGTCTTTAGAACAAGGTGAGATATCGCGTCGTTAAGTGCCGCTGTCTTGGCAACTACATTAGCATTTGTTGTTTCTACCAATAATAGAGCCTGTGTTCGTTCACCTGTAACAATATTCGCAAAAGTATCCCAACTTGCTGGTGTATAACTAGCTTCAACTTCACCATTAGCTGTTGCTTTTGCGGCATCAAGATCGGCCTTACCTGCAAATACTAAGTCCGCTTGAGCTGCGGTAATTAGCCCAGTAGATGTATCAACTGCTCCTTGTGTATCTTGAGTAGTACGTACATTGGCTGTTACAACTACTTGATATGTAGTCCAACTTCCAACTGTGTAATCTGCTTGACTAACTGCAGCTAAAGCATTGTTGTAGTTTGTTAAGTTTGCAACTAATACAAGGGCTGCTTTCGTAGAAGCAATTAACCCTGTGGCAGCATCAACCGCTGCTTGGGTTGGGTTTACAGCTGACTCGGTACCTATTGCTGCGTCTATTGCAGCATTGTATGGGTTCCATGTTGCAGTCGTGTAATTAGCTTCTGTCAGTACATGTATTGGAGCCCCGTGATCTGCCCCAACCTCAGCTGTTATAGCTGCTGTAAGAGCTACTTTACTGACGGCTACTGTAACTGGGAATATTGCTGTTACGATTCCTATGTTAGCGTCATTTGTAACAGGTGCTGCCCCAGTTACGGTGAAGAAGTTTTCAACCACACCAGTCAATGTGTAACCTGTCTTTGGTGTTAGGGTAATCCAGGCAGTATATATTGTTTCTTTGACAAAGGTTGCGTCTACAGGCGTCCATATAATTGTCCCTGTGTATTGAGCTGTCTCTGTAATTGTTGACACTGGAACTACGCCTGTTACTGGAGCGGTTACTCCAGGAATTGCTACTACATTAATAACTATAGCTGTAATGATACCAGTTGCGACTGAGCCGTTGACTGGTTTTACATACTTAGCTGCATCTGCTCCGGCAAGTGTATAAACAATAGTGATAGTTTTGTCTGTGCCGACAGCTGAGGTATCGTAAGTAGCGACACAGGTTGCAGTTACAACTTCAGCGCCAACTATTCCACTTAGAGTTCCAGGTGTACAGGTAGCGACTGTTGTATCGCCATCGTATGGTTTCGTTAGGGTTACGGTAGGAGCGCCAATAGTTAGTTGTTTGGTTGTAATGATACCAGTCGTGTCTGAGCCATTGACTGGTTTAACATATTTAGCTGCATCTGCTCCGGCAAGTGTGTAAACAATATTGATGGTTTTACCTGTACCGACAGTTGCGTTAGCATAAGTTGCGACACAGGTTGCAGTTACAACTTCAGCGCCAACTATTCCACTTAGAGTTCCAGGTGTACAGGTAGCGACTGTTGTATCGCCATCGTATGGTTTCGTTAGGGTTACGGTAGGAGCGCCAATAGTTA